>Ga0172379_10000845_pt1 | contig 69975 bp, 73 predicted proteins | sample GrowelOW334metaG_FD_119756 | JGI IMG/M metagenome (GOLD analysis project Ga0172379, IMG submission 119756) | Groundwater microbial communities from an aquifer near a municipal landfill in Southern Ontario, Canada - Groundwater well OW334 metaG | ecosystem: Environmental > Aquatic > Deep...
GTTAGATCAGCCGTTGGATCTTCTCACGGTGTCAACCCAAACGGCTATACATATTGAGAATTGAGTGGCTCGATATACGAACTGCACTAAACCTCACACTGTCTGGAATACTTTGCTGGTCTGTAGGTTCCTGATAGTGTAAAAAAATTAGTCCAGCTACACACGTAGAAGATTGGATAATATCGTTTCAGACGCGAGTTCGATTCTCGCCATGTCCACTGACTACACTTTTAGCCTGTTGATAACCAGATAAATACTCGTAACAAAGCGATAATTCAGGGGTTCTAAATCCCTGATTTTTCGTATATACCACATGTCCGGAAAAGACGGTCTTTAGGACTAAGCACTGTTTGCTGAAATCACCCTCTTGCCAGGCTATATCAGGATTAGAGACGATTTTTAATACTTCATTAAGGACGGTTCTAAAAGGAAAGTCAGGTATCTCAGATTTGCCCTCTTTCAAGGCTATTATCTGTTCTTGCATCGTCTCGATCTCCGTCTCATAAGTGTCGGCTGTCGTTGGTTTGGCGCTGGCTGCTCGTAAAGCCAGGTTTTTAATTTTCTTCTTCAGACTAATACACTCCCGTTCTCGCTCGCGCTGTTGTTCGGTGAACAATGTCATGTTGTTGTCGTAGCGCCTGGTAATCCTTAACTCGGCTGCTCGGACCATCTCCGGGGACGCCTTTAAGTTCTTGAGCAGCTTGGTGAAGTCACCCTCGATCTGGGCTTGCTTGATTGACTTGCCGTAGGCCGGACACTCGTTATTCCGACAGTAGTAATACGGATAAGTCTTGGATCGTCCATGACTGTATCCAGCGGTTAGCGGCACCTGGCACTCGCACTTGGTGAAGCCCCTTAGTGGAAAGTCGGGACGGACATTCTGCCGATGATAAACCCTGGTCGCTCCCGCGATACGCTGCTGGATCTTTTGATGAGTCGCGAAAGAGATAATCGCCGGATGGTTGGCTTTGGTTATGCCGACTTCCCACTTGGGATATGCCAGATAGCCAGCAAAGAATAGTGAGCGCTCCAGGACGCGGCTGATATGCTCCACATAGACTTTATGCCTCAGTTCCTGCTCCAGGAACCGTGCTAGTGAGGCTTGCGTCTCGCCCCTGGCGTAACCTTCTAGGACACGGCAATATAACGCTGATACGGAAGTAGCTACGATGACCTTGTTCTTGCCTTGCTTGCGGTACGCATACCCCGGCGGCACGTCAGGGAAGCACCAATAGCCCGACATGAGCCTAGCTTTCATGCGCCGCAGGACCTGTAATCTATTCTCTTCCCGTTCCAGCTCGGCTGCTCCCGCGATGATGGTTTCGATGAACTTGCCGCTAGGCGTGTCCTCGATCCTGATGGAGGGCGTCTCCAGTTTGGCGTTGAGCTTGTATAACTTCTTCTTTAATAAAAAATGCCCCTCCACGCTCCGGCTAAACCGCTTCATATCATCCACGACAACGATGGCTTGATTGCCCCCCTTGCGCTGTCTGAGGGTTACGAGCAGCTCCTCAAAGATTGGCCTGATCGCGAGGCCACCGCTTACTCCCCGCTCAGCGAACACCCGGACAACCCGATATCCCTGTCGCGCGCAATATTCCCGGCAGGTCTGCTCTTGAGACTCGTTTCCGTGGCCGTTTTCTAGCTGCTTCTTCGAGCTAACCCGGCAATAAATATATGCGTCAAGCATCATATCAATTTACGTCCCTGGCTGCTGATGGTAAAGCATCATTTCATCCACAGCCGGACACACTAAGGTATCAATATTATCAATCAACTCCGCCACCTGTTTATCTGTCAGGGAGGGGAAGATGTCTTTAATCTCCTGGATCTCTTCGGGTAGGTATTCAGACACGTTAAATCTGCGCTTAACGCAACAAAGCCAGCGAGAGCTGGCATAATCCTTTATTCAGTTGCGGTAATACTTGTCTGTAATAAAAAATCAGGTCAGTCCTCATGTTGTTGCTGCTTAGCTGATGCCAAGTAGCAATAGGATGATCCCTGTTTTGTTACAGACTTAATGCCCTATAGGGCGGCCATGTATAAGTCCTTTAAAAAAAGTTGCAAGAGCCGATGTATCTACCCTAGCAAAGCTGTCGGTTGAGTCAATCCTGACATACACCACAGTGTATAACTCAGGGTTGATGGTCTGTTCCTCCCCGTGTTACGGTAACTAGCTATATGAACTATAAGAAAACAATCCAGTGGGTAGTAACGTTCACCGTCCTGACGATGTTCACTTTCTATGCTGTTGGGAATATTTCAGGACATGCACAACGTGAAGCCTTGGCTAAAACTATCGAAGAAGACGAGGCATTAAGCGATGGTGATACTTTTATAATGGCTGTTGATGACTCTCGTGAGGCTCGCCGATTAGAGCGCGAAGAAGAACGAGCAGCACGTGATGCTGCGCGTGAAGCTAGGCGCTGGCAGCGCTTCCTGGATAAATTTGAGCGATACTATGATCGCGATGTTGTTTGCTCCCTGTCAGAAAGCCAGATAGTGGCAGTAGAGGCACTATACGACACATCAGTTGAATCACTAGCTCTTAGTGAGGGCGAGGTTGATGTTATAACAGCGCAGGGGGAGCGTCTAAGGGCTAGTGACTTGAGGAGCCTTATCCGCAGCTCCGGCGGGGATGTTCACTGTCGGGTGTTGGATTATCAAAACATATTCTACTTGTTGATGTCTGCTGGAGTTAGCTAACGGTTATGCGAGGGAAGGTCGAGGACATCACGCGACCAGGACAATCGGCCGAGCCACGAACTATTGCTGTCCACAAACAGAAGATTAATGACGATCAACAGTCTGCGCTAAGCAAGGCAGTCCATACGGCGTTATATTTTGCCATGTTCGGCATCTTAGGATTCTCAACCCTCGCCTTCGTTGGCTATTACTTCTTTGAGTGGCATCTCTTATGGGAATTATATAGTCGGATCTATCTTGGTATGTTGGTGGTTTATACTTGGTTTATTTTCCTCTTACTGTTTTGGTATGACGTGCGTGAGACTAGCCAGGCTCAGTATAAGAACGAACTGATCTCCGTTATTGTGCCGTGTTACAACGAGAGCCTGCGCTACTGCGCCGCTCTTTGAAGAGTGTCTTGCGGGCACATGGTAATAAGGAAGTTATTGTAGTGGACGATGGCTCAAAGAATAATTGTCGGCAGGTGCTAGGGGAGTTTACTAAGCAGTACGACAACCTACGCTGCCACTATTTCTCTGCCAACCAGGGAAAGCGTGATGCGCTGCATTTCGCTGTGACTAAACTCATCGGTAACAGTCGCTTCGTCGTAACAATTGATAGTGATACTGTGCTTGATCGGTACGCCCTGGTTAATGTCGTCCGTCAGCTAAAGGATCTAAACGTCGGGGCTGCTACCGGAGACGTTCAGCTCCTTAACGAGAAGCAGAACATCCTCACCAGGATGATCGGCAGTTACTACTGGATCGGCCTCAATATTTATAAGAAGGCGCAGTCATCGGTCGGAATGGTAGTTTGTTGTAGCGGCTGCTTAGCTGCCTACCGGCGTGACGTGTTAGATAAAATTATCAATCGGTTCGTCCATCAGGAGTTCTTAGGTGAGAGGTGCACTCACTCGGAAGACCGTCACTTAACTAACTTAGTGTTAGAGAAGGGTTACAGGGTCGTTTATGCCGAGGACGCGATTAGCTATACCGAGACACCGGCCACAATCAAGGGTTTCTTGAAGCAGCAGCAACGCTGGAAGCGCGGTTATACAAGGGAGAGCCTATACACTCTCACCTACGCTTGGCGGGTTAAGCCGCTGCTGTTTATCCAGATCCTCTTCTGGGACTTAACTGTTCCGTACTTCACTCTTGGCTTCATGGTTGCGTTGGCCATTACTATCGTCTTAAATCCGGTGTTCTTTTTGACGACCATCCTCCCGGCTTGGTTAGTCTTCATATTAGTCCGCAACGCTCCACTAATTATGCAGTCACGACGGAAGGTCGGTGGTCTATTCCTCTATCTATTATTTTATGAAATATTCTTATACTGGCAGAGCATCTATGCGCTGTTCACAGTGAGGAACAAATCCTGGATCACGCGCTAAGAAGGTGTAAGCATATAAGTAATGAATTACGACCAATACCAAAGAGATTTAAAATATGGTCGCACTGTTAGCACTGAGGCGATTTATAGAATAATGCTCCTTAGCGCCAGTACTGTAGGCTTGTCTGTTACGTTTTTTTCAATCCCTGCTTTCCAGGGTATTGTTGAAATAGAAAAATTGAAACCAAGTTGGGTATTACTGGTTGTTGTTATTGCACTTGGAGGTTTAATACTCCTGGGCGAGGGGCGATTAAAATACTTATTAACATGGCAGAGTGACAATACGCTAGCCAGTATTGATATTGAAAAAATTAGTTATAAAAATCAATTAAAAGGGTGGCTGATTGCTATTTTAGGTCTTGTGCACCCGGTCTGGTTTACCCGCGTAAGATTCTTTGCAACTAATAAAGACGAACGCGATATAAAGGCCATGATAATGTTTGCGTTAGCATCATGCCAACATGACATTATTTTTCTTGAGGTTGTTGTTTATGGATTATTCGTAATAGCTTTAGGGTGTCTCGTGACGAGTGTTATGTGATGGAGTCTTAACCCAGCGCGGAAACTTTAGTTATTGTGCGTAAGCAAGGGTGGGTGATGCGCTAAGTAGTGCTACATTAATAATCAGGGACCTTCGTGATACAGGGTTCCTAAAAGGATCTAATAACAAAGCAGCCGTCTAGGCTGTTTTGTTTTGTGCTAAGCTCTAACATATATGACAGACCGGCAGCTCATCATTACAGGAGCGGCGGTAGTGCTAATCCTGCTGGTGTTCAATAGCTGGATCTTATGGGCCTGGCGCTTAGTGGCGATTAGGCAGCTCAACCTCCAGGCGTTCTATTACTCGCAGACGTGCGGCGATCTGCCGCTCGGATCACAGATGAACGAGCAGAAATGCCAGGAAGCGATGACAAAGTTCATGTGGCCGGAGACTGGACTTTTTACCCGTTAGGTGCGATAAAAGATGGTTGTGTTTATTAATAACTTTTTAAAATTCTGTATTGGTATAGGTATCCTGTTTGCTAGCCTGGCATTAGCTTATTATCTAGTGATTTTTCTGCCGCAAAAAGAATCAACTCGCAAAGAAGAAGAAGCTAATCGCATGAAAGAAGAGAATAGAGAACAGGCAATAATCCAAGACTGCCATCAAGAGTCATTTGTGCAGACAAAAGAGGCGTATGAAGATTCTGAATCAAAAACTGGCAGGGCAGACTTTATAGAATTTGTTTATAAATCGTGCTTAAGAGAAAAAGGTTTAAATCCATAAGTTACTTAACGTAGAAGAAGTGACCAAGCTAGTTAAAATAGGGGGGACAATAATCGGGGTATTAATCCTGCTAGCTATCATCGGCGCGGCAACGGGATCTTCGGAAGTTAAGAACGCGAACGTCTCTGAACAGCAACCGGCAGCAACAGTTGAGCCAGCTGATACTCAGGAGCTGCTAGTTGTGCCCACTGAAGCAGCCGGGGATCTGGTTCAAGTTACAAGTGTAGTTGATGGTGACACGATTAAAACCGAACTAGGAACTGTAAGATTCATCGGAGTTGATACGGCGGAGGTTGTAGATCCTAGAAAACCTGTTCAATGTTTTGGCAAAGAAGCTTCAGCCAAGACTAAGGAGCTATTAGAGGGCAAGCGGGTACGGCTAGAGAAAGACGTGTCAGAAACAGACAAGTATGATCGGTTGCTGCGCTACGTTTATCTTGAAGACGGCACGTTCATTAATGAGCTGCTAGTACGCGAGGGCTACGCGTCAGCTTCATCGTATCCGCCAGATGTGAAGTATCAGGATCAGTTCCGTGCGGCCGAGCAGACAGCCAGAGCAAACAGGTGGGGGCTGTGGAGTGACTTATGCGCGTCACCAGAGCCGGTAGCTGAGATCCCTGCTATTTCCGCACCAGCAGTGGTTAAGGAGGCGGCACCAGTGAAGACGGAGGTAAGTAAGCCAGCGGCCAAGGCGGTCAGTTGCAGCAGTGACACCTACAACTGCGGGGACTTTAAAACCTGTTCTGATGTTATGAATGTATTTAACGCCTGTCCGGGGGATCCACATGGATTAGACGGGAATGATGATGGGGTACCGTGCGAGAAGTTGTGTGGGTAACTTATTTGGTGTTTATAAATTATTGGCTTAGCTTAAAGTTATGTTCAGAGTTAAACGATTTTTGGCAGGGGTGATATTGGCAGGCTTAATATTAGTTGCTTTGCCGTCTGTATCTAACGCTGCCTATGTACGCGGCTATTACCGCAGTAACGGTACTTATGTGCAGCCTTATTACCGATCTAATCCTAATGGTCTTAAGTATGACAATTACAGTTACAAGCCAAGCCAGCCACTATATAACGACAGCTATGGGCGATATAACACTTATAAATGGAATACCCCGTCCTACAAAACGCAACCGGATTATTATTCAGGACTGAATTCGTATAGAAGTAACAACTTGAATCGGTCCTACAGTGGAAGCAGCTATTGGGATTATTAGGGTATACGGTGTGAGAGTTTGTGTGGGTGATGAACACAGAAGAACTACAAAGACTCATCGATAAGGGAAAGGCAGTAACTAACGAGCCTGAAGAATCAGCCAAATACAACCTATGGAAGACTCAGGCGTTGACATTTGTTCAGAAAAATTACTATGTACTGCGAAAAATGTGGCAATCAAATAAAGGGAGAGGCTAAGTTTTGCACCAATTGCGGTACTCCATTAAGTCAGTCCGAACACAAACAGCAGAATACTGCAAATACAGCTACCCCAACAGCTACGCAGGCTAATACTCAGACGCAAGCCCCAGGACCGTTAGTTGCTATTATTGCTGGAATTGTTTGGGTGGTTTCAATCCTCACCCTATTCATAGTTTTAGCTTTGTTAGTCTTTGAGACTGAGTCTTTCGGAATTGAAGGTATCTTAATAGGTATAGTGGCTGCTGTAGGAATTTGGTGGTCACACGGCAAAGTAATGGCACACAGTCGTGCACATAGGGCAAAGTCCGAAGCAGGAATAAAAACATATACCAACCAAATGCCCGCTACTCAAAGCAAGCGACTTCTAAACTTACTTCTTGATTATGCGGGGGTCGTTGTTTTTGCGGTTGTATTTGGTTTTATCTTGGGCATTTTGGGATTCGTTGACCTGATTGAGAACGATGGTGGCACTGTCCTGGTTTATCTTTTGTATCTTCTCTACTTTATGTTTTTTGAAGGCATATGGGGTAAGAGTCCTGCTAAGTGGTTTACTAAAACCAGGGTGGTGATGTTTGATGGCAGTAAGCCGCCTTTCGCAAATATATTAGGTCGTTCCCTTGCTCGTCTCATACCATTTGACCCCCTTTCCTTTATTAGTTCGAATAATCCAGTTGGCTGGCATGATAAGTTGTCAAAAACAGTAGTTATAGATGAGTAATCCTATGTATTGTGAGAAGTGTCGTAATCAAGTAGATCATGATAGTAAGTTTTGCCCGAAGTGCGGGGCAGAAGTATAGGTCACTATGTTTTGTAAGAACTGCGGCAAAGAGATAAGTGACAGTGCGAAATTTTGTAAATATTGTGGCCAGTATGTTTCCAAGGACGAAAATCAGCTAAGGGCAACAGAATCAAGTGGAGCAAATGTTAATGAAGGTAAATCTTTAGCTGGATTTTGGATAAGAGCGGGTGCATTTATTTTTGACTACGGCCTGATAACTATTATCTGGGGTGTGATTTGGGCTTTCGTTGAGTGGCCTGAATACTATGACGGCATTACTGAATACTTCCTACTGTTTCTTTATCATTCGTTGTTCTTGTCCCGTATTTCTACAACCCCCGGAAAAAAACTCTTTGGTCTGAGGGTCGCGGATGCGTCTTCTGGTGGTGACTTAACTATTGGTAGGGCGTTTGGAAGAACGTTGTCCTATGCTCTATCTTCAATACTTTTAGGGTTGGGCTTCTTGAGTGTTGCTTGGCACAAGAGGAAACAGGGATGGCACGACTTGTTAGCCAAGACTGTCGTTATAAGAAAACAAAAAAAGTTGTTGTTACCGATTTTATCGACGGTGTTGCTGTGGACTATTCTTGGTGGTCTTGCTTGGTATGGAGATGATACTTATTACTATTCTGGACTTCCAGGGGAGTCGATCATTAAATCTCTAGATGATTTTCTAAGCGACAAACCAGCTAATTTCCAAGAACTTTTTTACGCCGGGTTTGGTGCAGACGAGGAAAAGTATGAAATTAAGGTAGTCGCGGAATCGGAGAAGCAAAAAACGTCACAGGAGATTGCGAGTGAGAACAAAGATACAATTGTCTTCATTAGGACCGATGAAGGAATTGGAAGTGGTTTTTTCATAAGTCCAGATGGTCTTATTGCAACTAATTATCACGTGGTTGCCAACGCTTCTCAGGTAGGAGTTCAGACAAGTGATGGAAGCCAGCATTTAGTTACTTCAGTGGTTGATTTTGACGTGGCACAAGACTTCGCGGTTATTAAGGTTGATGTTTCTAATACTTCATACGTGGCTCTGGGTGATTCTGATTCAGTTGAGTTGGGTGAAGACGTAGTTGTTATCGGAAATCCGGAAGGATTGAGCAACTCTGTGACCCGGGGGATAGTGAGTAGCACTTTGCGCGAGATTGAGGGTGGAGAATATATACAAATTGACGCTTCAATTTCTGCTGGTAGTAGTGGTGGCCCTATCTACGACTCGCATGGACAAGTTATAGGTATTGCCACTCTCTATTTGACGGAAGGGCAAAACTTAAACTTTGGTGTTCCTATCAATAAAATCTTCGATGAGGTATTGGTGCGCGGTGTCGTCAATGATCGTTCCACTGTTCAGGTAAAGGAGGAGGCAGAGACTGTAACAATCCCTCAGCAAAATACAACTCTTCCTGAAGAGGAACCAGATCAACCATCTGATGCTGACTTTGTGAGCCTTGTCTCAGATGCGTACTATCAGGTTGAATTTGCTTATGAAAACGCTTCTCAGTGCTTGAAACCTGAGATTTATGAGAAGTATCCTGACTGCAATTCTGTCACGATGAGTACTTGGCAAGATCGCCAGACAACTACCGAGAGTGACTTGCGTGACTGGGTAAGAAAATTTTTCTCACATATTCACGGGCGTAATCCGAATAGCTCTGAAGAGACTTCTTGGTTTCAGCGAATAATTAAATCTGATGTTACTGGAGCTGATGGTTTTATCAGAAAACTGCGTTTTTACGAAGCTCAGGGGTCCACTTTGCCGGGGTAGGTGTAGACATTATGTAGGGAAAATCTATCCACCCTATCAAAGCAAGCCGTAATCTTTTCCTTAGTGTTGGCCCGAAAGTCTAGTATCTTATCAAATTTGTCTCGCTTGGTTTTATATGCGCTCTCGTCAAAGCTAAATACTTCAACTACTTCAAACTTTTTCGTTTACAGTATTATTCCAAGCGATCCATTCGAACTGGTAGGGAATTACCAGCTTCTTTTTGTTCCTCAGTTGATACCCTGGCAAGTAATATTGCTTTCATAGCTAAGATAGTAATTTTCTTTCTTCGATCGACAATCCATAAAGATCGTAAACCAGCTCATTAATTTCAAAGTTGAGTTCAGCTTGCTCTTTCTTTAGCGAGAGGATAGATGCTTTGCTATTCTCATAAAAATCAAATATCTCCGATTTTTTGGAGAGAGGGAGCTCCACTTTAGATTTTCTTAAGAAATCATCGAAGTTGCTTTCGAATGAAATTTCAGAGTTGATTGGGTGGTTATTAGATATTTCACTTTTTAGTAGAATGTTTGCCTTTTTAATGGCCTCGAAGTATCTCGATGTCAGATCAATCATACTTTCTACCTTTACGATTAATGGTTTCTGATCGGAACATTTAACAATAGGTATCCGAGACATGTATTCCTTTGAAATATTGACCGTGAGTTTCGATTCATTAGTAAACTGATTATTGTAAAACCAATTTATCAAATCTGAATTTAATAAACCCAGAATGAATTTAATATTGTAGCCGCACTCTTCATTCAGGATTATGTTATTTATCGATTCCTTATTGTAAAGACCTTTGTTGTCATAGGCCGCCTTAAGAGGCTTTTTACCGCCAGATATTCTTTGGACTAAAATCTTTTCATTTACCTCAAAAACTTCTCTCGACCGTGACCTGTGTAACAGCTTTGGATCATAATTAAGGTATTGATGAACTGGCTTAATGTAATAGGCACCAATGTCCTTTCCTTCAAGAAATGGTTTATAGCCGGGGAATTGCTGCTCGGAAACCACTTGATCCTTGTTTTTTGTGATAACAACGCCAAATATCATTTCTTTAGTTAGGGTACCAAGGGGAACAGAATGACTTATAATCTTCTGAATCAAAGCATTTGAATGTGGAGAAGTATTGGTAGCTATTATGTAACCAGCTCGCACAAAATCTTTCTGGTAAACTTCCGTAAAATCTCCAGAAAAATCTTTTATAATCCTTGTTACTGTGTCTGGGGTAGGGATCTGTTTCTTGGCCGATAAAATAATAGCGGTTGTAACTGCGTCTTCAAAGATACCGTCACCAAGATCTGCAATTTCATATGCTAAAAAATTTTCCAAAAAGAACTTTCTCGAATTCGCATAGGATGTGACCCTCAGAAATGTATTTGGAATTATGTAGGAAAATGACCCCGATTCTTTTAGCAGGTAGTAAGCTTTTTCAATAAACAACGTAAACAAGTTAATTTTGCCTGTACCAGACTTATATTTTTTCTTATAATATTCTTTCTCGTCTTTTGATATTCCGGCATTTCCTCCGAAAACGTAGGGGGGATTCCCAATGATTACATCAAATCCGCCTGAAAGTAAGATATCCTTAAATTCTAAATCCCATTTGAATGCCTTTTTACCTGCAATATTGGAATCTTCTACCAGGCTATTGCCACACTTGATATTGTTTTTGAGGGTAATCAACTTTTCGCCCTTTTGTGCAGTTTTGAGCCATAACGAGAGTTTTGTAATTTCAACACTCTCAGCATTCAGATCAACCCCAAAGATATTGTTCTGGAGTACTTTTTTGATGTAATTCTCTGTATCGAAGATGCTTTTTGAACCTCCACGAATATCTCCAAGGACTTGTGCTACCCGTTTATTTTCTTCCAGTAAATAATCGAATGCTCCCACTAAGAATGCACCAGATCCGCAGGCTGGATCTAATACCTTTATCGATCGCAGATGATCCTGGTAATCAAGAAAAGCGCGTTCAAGTTTCTTGGCGTAAGTCTTTTCGGTAGATCGGCCATCCTCTATACCGTATTTTGATAGGATCAAGTACTCTTTTTCTTCAAGGTGTTTTCCTAAAGAATTTCTAATTATGTAATCGACAACGTATCCGGGCGTATAAAATATACCCTCTCTTTTTCTGCGAGAAGATTTGTTCTCTTGATTTGATTCAATTCCTTCTGAGTAATCACGCAACCTTTCAAGATCGCTGATTGATTGCTCAAAAATGTGACCAAGAATGTTTACGGAAAGATCTTCTTTAAAATCGTATTTACAGAAATCTACAAAGCGTTTACACACACTATTACTGATCTTAAGTTCGTTTAGCTTGTCATCTTCTTTAAATAGTTCGCCATTGTAACCATTAGGAATTCCAAGGCGACCACTGCCCTCATCGATTGCAGTAAAAAATTGTTTCATTACGTCCCAAACCGGCGTTTCTAAGGATCCTTTCTCTGCATATTCCACAACCTCTCTCAATTTATTTTCTGGCAAGAGTCCACAGTCCTCAAAAAATGAAATCAGTACTATGCGATCAACGATCTTCTGTGCTTTTTCGACGGCAAGAACGTATAACGAATCACGAGTAATATGATTATTCTTTAAGATATCTCGTATTAAATCCTCTCGTAACTTCTTGTATTCTTTGTAAAACTTATTCGTAATATCCTCTTGTTGCACGCGAATGGCAGATAGTAGCTTCTCCGTTTCTGTTTCTCCTTTATCGACTGTGAAGTTAGTTTCACAAAGAAGGTAGTAAAATTTTCTAAACTCGAAATAGTCATCGGCAGGATTAAGTAGTTGAGTAAGTGTGAACTGTTCATAATCGAGTTGGTTGTCTCGGAAAAGTCGGATTTCGAAAAAATTCGTTGCGATAACAAAGCTACACTCCCTATAGAGCGGCTTATACTTAAATGCTTGCTGTACAGGCGTTAAATGCCCTTGTCTCTGCTGAGGCTTGTCTAGGGGGGTGTTTACGTCTTTAATCTCTACAACGGCGACAATTCGTCTGTCATTTGGTGAAAAGTATCCAAGTGTTGCATCTGGCAATTGTCCCCCTCCTATATCAACATTATCTTTTGGCTGTATCGTATATGGGCTGTGTGGAAGTGATTTATAGCCAAGAACTTTTTCAAAAAAGTCATTATTAAAAGCTTGCTCGCACTGAGTCTCGGTTTTTTCTTTGAGTAGACCGTTTTTGTAAGCGTCATGCCACTTTTTGATTATTTCAAGTTTGGCGTCTAAGTGTGGAATATCAAATCCTTCCAGTTTTTCCTTTAGAGTTCTGTTTTTGAATAAAGAGGCCATAAAATCTTATTTGGTACTTACGCTATTAAGGAATTTTTCGAACTCTCTTTTTTCTATCCTATATTCTTTTCCAATTTTGTACGCCCTAAGTTTCTTTGCATCGATATAGCGATAAATGGTCATTACATTTAAGCCAAGCTTTTTCGCTAATTCTTTTGCTGTATAGAACTCTTTTGTACCCATATTGTTATTAGTATGCTTTACTTTTCTTTACAATACAATTTGCCAGTTTAAAGGTGGGGAAGTGGGCTATTTCATCGTTTATCTGCCCCAACCGCCAAAAGATACGGCAGCCAGCGACCCGTTGTATGAGGAGGCTGTTGAAGTTGTGAGAGAGTTCCGAAAGGCTTCCGCAAATTTTCTGCAGATGGAACTTCGTATCGGGTATGCTCGAGCAGCTCGTTTGTTAGATATTCTTGAAAACGAAGGCGTGATTGGTCCGGCAGAGGGCAATGCGCCCAGACAGGTTGTCGACGCGAGCTAGAGGAGTCTGGACTACGCAACTAACCCACGCGGGCGTTACGCTTGAGCGTAACCGCCGCGCTGGACCTCATCTGTCATTGCCAATCCCTTACCGTCTGCCAAGTACAGAGCGAAAACCAGAACCATACTGCCGAGCATTTCCGCCTGCGTATCCGCCGACGTGGGGCGGACGAACGGCGGGCGGCCTGAACGTCGCAAGAATGCGGAATTTTCAGACATTCGCCAGCAGTCCCTTTAGGGACTTAGTAGCTGTCGAACGTCAGTGAAAATTAGCATTTTGCGGACATTCTAGCCTAGCCGCCGTTAGCGGCCAAAGACCGCCCTGTCGCGATCAGTGATAGTAAAATACCCCCTTACCCATAAAACGGGTATATATTTGGAACATGTTGTCGCTTGAAAAAGCTCGTACCTACCTTGATGAGCAAACCAACAAAGAAACGTCGGACGAACAGCTTTTGTCTATATTGAACGATGGCTACATACTGGCGGATTTAGCAATAGATATGTTTTTGGAAAAGAAGAAGTTGGAATAAGTAAATTCTTGAGTGTAACGCATAAGATCCCATACTATTGATATAACCCAGCATATATGCTATATCAGTGACACAAACCAATATCGCCTAAACCACGTTGAAAAGCGTGGCATGGCAACCAAAGTCCGTCTAAGGCATTGAGCTCGTCGCTCAGGCAGCCTTAGACGGCTGTATCCCGAAAGGGATGCAGGTGACCGAAAGGTCACCGACCTGGTGGCGAGCTTTTTGATTAAGCCACCAGGAAACCATAAAGGACTGTGTATATGAAGGATGAATTATATGTGGCTAATAGCCTAACAAAAGAGGAAAAGAAGCATTTACAGAATTGGATTGACCTAGCTGAGGCGGCCGAGATGGCACAAGCGCAAGAGCTTATTACGATCTGTAATAACAAATATCAATTTGCCAAAACACACAGCGTTTACGTCAAAGACTGGGAGCAAACAAAGACGCAGATGGTTGAAAAGCTAGAGAGTGGCAAACTACCTCCCGAAACAAGCGCAGCTCTATTTACGGCAATGATTGAGGCCACCGACAACATAATGGAACATAAATTTAAGACAGTGCGGCAGGCGTTTCAGATGAAGTTTGGCGAGTCAATTTATAACTTCTTGGGGCTGGACGGTAAAACCAAGAAACTGTTTGGCATTTTTGGCTAAGGTTATGAATCAGGATTATCCGTTCCTAAAGTTTCTAGCCCGCAATTGGTGGTTTTTACTTCTTGCCTTCGTTAAGATATTCAATCAGTCAGAACGTGAGAGCGCATCTGGATCAACTTTCCTCGATGTTTTGATGTACGGCGGAATTATTTTTGCGCTTATGCTTGGATATTGGTTTATCAGATACGGCAGCAGCAAAGTATAGCTATGGGATTATTTACTAAGAAGAAAATCACGGTTGAGCAGATTGCTAATACGTTTACAGAGATGATTGCTTCCTTACATACTCATGAGCAAATCTCTGAATTACTTAAAGCTAGTGGACAGGAATTTGTTATCAATGATCAGCAGAAAAAAGAAATCACTGCTTTTCAAATGTTTACGGCCACTCATGCAATTCAGGCTGGATTTGGACAAGTGTTAGGTTCCCAAGAGTTACTTGATTCATTTCATCAAAAAATGTTTAATAATATCTCATGTTTTCAAAGTGAGCAGTTGGATTTTGAGAAATTTATCAAAGATCGGTATCAGGCTTACTACAAGGTGCTACATTCAGATAGTAAAGATATGGGTATAAGCGTTGGAGCTTGCTTTGATGATTACTTTTTTTCCCATAACCAACAGAAGGGAGGATCGGGATTGTTAGTAATTGGAAGCGCCTTATTGTTTTTAAATCAATTCAATCATACCGCAAAGTTTATCAAGGAAGTATTAGCCAAATTTGAGGTAGTAAAAGAAAAACAGTGAAACTGGACTTACTTAAAAAGCTTTTTTAATGATTTATAAAATATCGTATGAAAAATTTTAAGGTACACGATCCCAAAAACCCGAAACCAGAGGCTCCGAGCAATAAAAAGTCACGAAATAAATGGTCTACCATCGGCTTTGTCCTGTCGCTACTCTCCATCATCGGTATCGGCCTCGCCGGGATCGTCGGGATGATTATGGGTATTGTAGCCTTGACTCAGATCAAGCACACCAACGAGCAAGGCAAGGGGCTAGCCATCGCTGCTATTGTTATTGGCTCCATCTGGGGTGTTGGCGTTGGGATCCTGCGGCAGTTAGTTGAGGCGGGATACTAAGATGTTAATAACTCAGTAGGAATCTAAATTTACACCTATCCTATATGAACCATAAATTGAATAAAGGATTTGCCCTGTTACCGGTACTGATAATCGGTGGTGTCATCTTATTACTGAGCGGCAGTGGCTATCGCTATTACTTAGCGCAGTCAGAGCCAGAGCAGCCTGCTGTATTAATTGAAGAGGTACAGCCTACGCCTGCGTCTACGCCTACGCCAACTGAGGTGGCTATCACACCTACTCCAGAACCCAAGAAGGTCCCTCCTAAGCCACAAGTTAAGGCCGCGGCTATAGTAGCGCCGGTGGTCATCACTTCTACACCAGCGGTTGTGACGGAAGATGTTCCGTTGATCGTGGAGCAGGAGTTCGTCCGTGTCTTCGGACGGCAGCCGACGGCGGAAGAATCTTCATACTGGAAAGAGAGGTATCGCAAGAACTCAGGGAGTCGAGAGTATATCAGCAGTTGGCTGCAGGCGGATTATGAGAAGCGGCAGCAGCTGACATCCGTACCTGTACCTAAGCCGACATCTGTTCCTACACCAGAGCCAACACCCACGTTCCTACAACAAGTTGTTATTGATGCTAATAAATGCTTGAACGATCCTACTCGGACCATGCCCGCTGAGTATTGCATGACCATGTATGGTGGCGGGACTCAGGACAGTAGCGCTAGGTTACAGAACCAACTCAACGACCTACAGCGTCAACAAGCTCAGTTGGAAGCGGATCTAAGACAGAGAGAGTCGCGTGATCGGATGAATTGTTTTAATACTGGCGGCAGTTATCTCTTCGACCACTGTAGTTACCTTTAGGTTAAAATTCCGTGAGCAGAACAGCCGCAAGGCTGTTTTGTTTTGTGCTAAGCTCTTATGGTCCTGGCGGCAGGGATGCCGTGTGAGAAGTAGATGAGCAATTATATTTTTAGTTGCAATCATCGCCGCCCCTATTTATTTAAATGACTAAGAGGTAAAACCCACATGTTATCCACTCCCCCCACGGCTAAACGTGGTGCTAGGGTTGATTAATGGACTCAGAAACTAACACAGTTGAGGAGCTTTACTGCAAACGCATTGAAGGAACTAAGACTAAAGAGCGTGTCATTGATGCAGAAGTCCTGGTTGGAAAAATAAACGCTCGAGCCTACGGGGGTGCTAAATTAAGGAGCCGTAGGGTTTACATCACCGCGCGGGTCATTAAAAAGCTCTACGATACCCGCAGCAAAGAAAGCGAGGAGCACTTCTTATTTATTATTAGGAATATTAAAAGCCTCATTGTTTATCCTGATGCAATTTATAAAAACAAAGAGTTTCCATCAAAAAAGAGGCACGCCTCGCATATATTAATTAAAAAAGTAAACCAATATAAATACCTTTGCTTTGTGCAGCAAAAAACAGATTCTAGTAATCAGTTACAAATCCTGACAATTTTTCCGATTGGCTTAGATGATCCCTACTTGGAGGGGTTCAGTCTTTTGTGGGGTTAGGGGAGGCGCCCACCTTCCCATCTTTGTTGGCTGGCACACCAGCCTCACCGCAGAAGGGGCTTTCTGACTTTCCAACCCCACACAAGACTAAAACCCAACTAGCTAATATACACAACATTTAAGTTGTTGTCAACCATACTTATATGCTGTTAAAAGAACTGCTTACTATAACGCATCCACCACATTATTCAAACAATCTCACCTCCTAGATACCAAATCTTATATCAACTATAATCACTCACCCGATAACAACCAAGTCTGTTTATTTAAAAAATAAGATCAACCAAAATTACTACGGGTAAAGATAGTGTGCGGCCATACGTGAACTATAAAAAATAAACTGGCTGTATTTAGAGAGGATAAGTTAAGCGATCAATAGAGAACAATATTAGGGGTCACAAATTAAGTTCTATGAGTGGCTGGGGATAAATCGGAAGTCTGATACATAAATAAGCAGCAATTGACCAAACTCCGCTTGTATTGTCTAGCCTAAGTAGATACATTTAATTTCAGAGGTCAAGTAAAGAGGGAACTAATTATTTAGTCGACTCTTTTTTATGGGAATCTTTTATGGATCGTCCTCTGATGATCAGGCTAAACACTCACTGCTAGACAACGGTTTCAACAAATTGCTCAATAAGGAGGTCACGCCTCCAGTTCCGCCCACCGACTTCCGTCACGGCTTCACGGATGGGAACTCGCCTCTACTCCAAGGATCAGGCGAGTTGACCGGCAACGTCACGATGAAGGACGGATATCTCCAGTCATCTAACTTCGAGCAGGGCGTCTCCGGCTGGCGTCTCACTCCAACAGGCCGGTTCATTGGGCAGGATATTACTTTAGGAAACAGATGGATAACCATATCTACTTCCACGGATTCGTTAAGCCTAGCTGAGGCGATCGAGGAGCTAGGATCAGATGGGGGTACCGTCTTTTTAAGCGGTGGTACATACGTCATTACCAATACAGTTACCGGCGGCAACGGCCTCAATATTTACGGAGACTCCAGCGCCACGACTACGATTAACTTCTCGGGGACAGTAGCTAATATCCAGTTTGCAGGTTCGGATGTTTACGATACAGGAACGATTACCAGCGTCGCCTTCGGCGTTGTAGTCACCGGCAGCGCAACGAGCTGGGAGTCTAACGTCACGACTAGCCATCAGCTCTTTATCGGTCAGCGGTGGTACAAGATCAGTTCGGTAGATTCTGACACTCAGATCACTCTGTCAGAGGGCTTCGCTGGCCTTGGCGCAGGCGACTCGTTTCCTGGCGTATCGTATCGAGCAGCCATCCCTGTTCAGGGCATACAGATCAAGAACCTAACCGTAACGGGATCAACCTCAGCGGGACTCGATTGCGATGATGTTCGCAACATTATCTTAGAAGACGTTAATTTTACAGGTAATGCCACGGGTATCGACTATGACTATGTGAGTGAGGTGGCGATGACGCGCACTCTGGTACCGGCCAACACAGGGAACGGCGTTGAGCTAACCTCAGTCGGCTTCGCGCGCATGGAGGGGTTAGCGGTAGTCGGTAACGGCGGCAGTAACGTCGTGATGAACGACTGCCGGGTGGTACCGTTCCTCACCAGCAGCTTCTCGGCTGGCACTGTCGATGGGATTAATTTAACTAATTGCGAGGGCATCCTCATCGAGGCCGAGCTAGCCGGTAACGGCGGACAAGGAGCCGAGGCGGTATCCAGCAACCGGAATATTATCTTCCAGAACTGTCTCGTCAGTGGCAATGTTAGTGACGGCATCAAGCTCACCGCTACCAGCGACTCAGTTAAAATAACGCAAAGTGAGATCACCGCTAACGGCGGCTGGGGGATCAACAGTGCTGCCTCAACTAACAATGATCTGATCGTCAGCGGCAACGTGGCGACGGGCAACACGTCAGGGGCGATCAACGATCAGGGTATCGGCAGCACGTTCAGCGGGAACACGGGTATTTTAGATAAGAAGACCGAGCAGCAGACCAACGGATCAGGCGGCCAGCTCACGGCTGGCGATGTCGTGGTATACGGGTCTGGTGCCCTCTCATCAGGCTTGGAAGTGAAGATCCTCGTCATTGCTGGCGGAGCAGCCGGTGGAGGTGCGACGGCTAACGCCGCGGACAAGGCAGGCGGCGGAGGCGGAGCCGGTGACTATATTTATAGCGCGACTTATGCCGTAACGCCCCAGGCGTACACCGTGACTGTCGGGACAGGCGGTACCGGCGTCTCAGGAGCCAGCGGCAACGCGGGAGGCACCAGCGTCTTCAACGATCAGACGGCGACTGGCGGAGGACCCGGCGGAGGCAATGGTTTTGCAGGCGGTAACGGTGGATCAGAAGGTGGAGGCGCTGAGAAAGGCAACGCGGCTGCAGGATCACAGACAGGTGCCGGAACGGGCAACAACGGTGCAGCCGGTAATGAGGCCGCTGGGGATGGTGGCGGTGGCGGTGGCGCAGGCAGTGCTGGATCGGGACGCAGCGGCGGATCGGGTACAGCTAACTCCATAAGCGGCTCGTCAGTGACTTACTCCGTTGGAGGAGGTGGTGGGCAGGCAGGCAGCGGACTGGGTAGCTCAACATCGACTCCAGGATCCGGCGGTGCTGGACGCAACCGTGACGGCGGTGCGGGAGCCGGTGGATCGGGGCAGAACGGACGAGTCATCGTTCGCTATGTGACCGCTGACTTCGGTAGCTGCACGGGCGGGACGATCACGACTAGCGGTAGTGACACGATCCACACGTTCACGACCAGCGGGACGTTTACGGCTGTCGGACCCAGTGACCCGAACGCGGGTGAGCTGACTACTACCACCACAGCAGGGGCGAGTAACGTCTTCGGTGTAGTCCAGGAGACGATCGCAGATGGAGCCACGGGCAGTATCCAGACAGACGGATTGTTTGACGGCGTGAAGGTGAATGGCACCGACGCCATCAGTATCGGTGACTTCATCGGAAGCTATACCACAGCGGGAGTAGCGCAGAAGGTGACGACGGGCGAGACAGCGTTCGCCATCGCGTTAGAAGGATATGACCAGGCGGATAGCAACGGGCGGATCCTGGCGCGGATTGTTCATCCGAGGAAGCTATGAGCGGGCGTCTCGTCATCTGCACCATCTGCGAGGCTCGGTATGATCCCGATGAAGAGACGTGTGACTGTGACCGCAAAGAAGATGAAGCTTTAGAAGATTAAAAATATATATATGCCAACATACGATGACCAACATTTACGAACAGATCTAGGAGCGATTGGTGAAAATGGCAGTGCACTGCTGGCCGAAGAGCGGGCACTCTTAACCGGAGGGGCGGACGTGACCAGTCTAGTGATTGAAGGCACGACCGTGCATCTGCCTGACGCCTATCGTAAGGCGATTAGTGAGGGCACGGGAGTAGGGCTATCAGTTAGGGAACGAGCTATCGCTCAGGCAAGGAAGGATCTAGGGCTACCAGTCGAGAACGCCGGACAGACAGTGACTGCTGATAACGTGCCCATGACAGGCGATCTGGCACAGCTATCGGCTAAGCTAGGTATCGGACAGAACCGGATTATTGAACTACGCAAGGAAAAAGAAGCTAAGTTAAAAGCCCAGGGTGCACCAGATGTCCCGCAGGACCTAGTATCGGCCTATCAACGGGCACAACAAGCAGGTAAATTCGAGGATGTGGAAGCAGGTCAGGGCAAGGATGCCAGGGCTAAGGCGCAGTTAGAATGGGAGAAGACTGGAGAAGGAATTGAGTTTCTGCAGGGTTTCGGGAGTAGCGGCAGTGCTGGTGGGACAGGTAGTAACGGAACAGCGGGACAGCCCTCGATGGCGTATAAGGATTCTGACGCGTACAAGTCGCTTCCTAGTGACCTACAGGCGCTGATTGATACGAGCTTCGCGACGTTCGCCGTTGGTACGGAACAGGACTTTATTAAATTAAATGAGGCGATCCGCCAGGTCCAGGGCATAGTCGATCCGTTCTTCGCGGCACAGATGGCGCTGACACGGGCTTCTTTGCTGGATAAAGTAGCCCAGGTTACGAAGAGCTGGCAGTTTTCGCAAGAAGGGATCACGAGGATCCGAGATGAACTGATGCAGGATATAGCACTACGAGGAGAAGAGTTGGGGTTGGAAGAACAGAGTGCCCTAGCTCGGACGATAAGAACATTGGACCAGAACGTATTGGATTTACGAGATGCCGCAGCCACGACTGGTCGGACGTTCGGCGAGGGTAGGTTTACGTTATCGGAAGACATCGGCCAATCTCAGACCGAGGCCGCAGACATCATCCAGAGCACGAGGCGTCAGGCGAATTTTGAACGGCAGCGTCTAGCGATTCGAGCTGAGAGAGGCGATACCGAAGCGCAGGCGAAACTAGCTGAAGGTGCGAGCCAGACAGGGTTTCAGCTGCAAGGAGTGAGTCGCGAACTTGAGTCGATACTCGGGACAACTAAGGCGACAGCGGCAGTGGCAGATGCACCGGCCTTAGCAGGCACGGCGTTCGTGGGTGGGGTTCTCGGTAGTCTCGAAGTTTCGAGGCAACAAGCCTTCGCCAACGAAATAAAAAGTATGTTCGAGGCGCAGAAGCTCGATGCGAATTTAGTTCCTAATTTCTAATCTTATGGCATACGGAGACGATAGTTTCAAAACAACAGAAGTAGATAGTCGAGGTCGGGCTGTTTATAAAGATCGGGGTAGTAACACTTACTTCACCCTAGACCCGAAGACGGGCGCGAAGATTAAGGGCGGCAGTGCTCCCGCTCCAGTTGTGAATAACAGCGCCAGTACACCGAGTTCATTTCAGAGCGAGACACCAGCAGGCAACATCAGCCAGCCGAGCGGCAAGGCGCAATATCTGCCACAGTTTACGTTGGCGCTGCAACAGGCGATGGATAGTGCAGGTAAGCATCGGCAGGCGTCACTGATCGGGCTGGGCCTAGATGCCGTAGGCGGAGAAGCACTAGCGCCTGGTACAAGTGGAGGCGTCGTGGACATGATCAGACGAAGTGTAGGTCCAGAAGTAAGTGCGCTGTTTGGCGGAGCTGTTCAGAGTGTCAGCGCGAGTATACAAGCTGAGGCGGAAGAGCGAGCGTTCCAATTTAAGATCCAGGAGAGCCAGCGCGCGCTGGTCAGTGACCTGGCTAGAGACGGAGCCTTGATGCAGATGAATACAGAGTCCCTAGCGCGTCTCGGAGAAAGTGCCGGGATAAGTTCTGAGATCCTAATTTCTTGGAAGGCTCGGTTGCAGGAAGCGGATGAGCTAGAGAAATCTGATGCGGAACTTAAGCGGAGACAAATTGAAACTGACATAGCGAACACTTTAGATACCATCAGAGAACGCCAGGAACCTGATAAGGGTGATGGCGCAGGCACTAACGAAGCAGCCGTGGAGCTGATGTCGAAGGACGCGTTCATTAGACGGGAGCAGGAACAGAGACAGCAGACGCTTAGTCCCACGGAAGCGAACCGGCTCTATGAAGATTACGTCGCGAACAACAGCGTTTCCGGTAACGAAGCGGAGCTGATCCAGCTGGCGCTAGACGGCCTGACCGAAGAGGGGCGTCAGGCGTACAACCTGCTAGGTACGAAGGAAGCGAAGGAGCAGCTGGTGTTACGAGGCTTAGGGATTAAGTCAGGTGTGACGAGCAGCAAGCCGATATCGCAGAGCGGAAGGACACCGTAAGTTATGGCTATTTTAAATAAGATCCGCAGCGGATTAGACGAGCTAGAGGAGCAGGTCCGGGCGGTGTTACAGAAGCAAAGTAAACCACGGGACTTAGGACGCAAGGCTAAGGGAGGCTTGGCCGAGATCGAAGAACAGGTCAGAGCCGTTCTTAAGCGTAAGCAGCGCGAAGAAGAAGATCCGCGCCAGAAGCTCAAGCGGCAGCAGCTAGAAAGCAGCCGAGAGCGACTGCTTGGCGGTAAACAGACCACGCTCGGTCAATTCCCATCAGCAGCACGAGAACTGGCGAAGGAAGCTGCCCAAGAGACAGCCCGCAGCGTAGCGTCGGCTGGACTGACAGCGGGTTATGGTGGGATTGATCCTGAAACGGGTGATTATATTAAAGAAGTTCCATTACCGAAGGAAGGCTTGGGGAGGAAAGTTGCCGGTGCAATCTTCGGGGAACCTGATAAGCCGCTCAAGGCAATTGAGACTCGGATCGCGGAAGGGGAACTAGATATTAAAGACTTCGGCCGGGCTGTGCAGCGCGGTGACGTGGAGTTGTGGGGTGCCAGTAAAGAGACTGGCAAGCAGATCGAGGATAACGCGTTAGGATTGTCAGTGGTAGGTGTAGGCGGGATGATCTTCATGGACTTCACACCGCTAGGTGGACGGTCAACTGTCGCGAAGCAGCTAGCGAAGACCGAGAGTGTAGCCGAGGTGATTAGGCTGCTGCGCTCGGCACGGATGCCGGAGAAGTTGATTAAGGAACAAGCGGAAGTGATCGCCAAGACACGCTCCGCGACCGTGATAGATGACCTGCTGCGCAGGGGCAAGCGTGAGTTCGAGTCTAGTCTCAAGGATGCTTCTCAAATCCTGCGTGGTACACAAGGACTAACTGCCGATGATATTATGAAGACTCATCCGAATATCAAGCTCACGAAAGATGTTCCGGTTAAAGATATTCACGGCAACAAAGTAGAGATAGCCCAAGGAGAGAAGCTGACACCCTATGAGTTGAAAGGTAACAAGGTCTTACTCCAGGATGGAGAGACTTACATCGTTTCTAAAAACCAATTTCAAAATATTAAAGGACAGAGTGTGGTTGGCGAAGGCAAGCCATTTGCACCTGAACTAGAGGGGTTGGAGGAGACGATCAAAGGGGTAAGTAAGTGGAAAGGTGATGAACTGATTGATGATGGGAATAGATTGGCTGATGTGTATGAGGGTGAAAATGGAAAGTGGCATTACCGTTCTGACGCTGTAGAAGAATCGCCTGCTTTCAATTCAAGGAAAGAAGCAATGGAAAATGCAGAGGCAGATGCTTTAGGTATTTATAGTGGAAACGAAACCAAATACTCCCAATACCAACTCCCAGGCGGTGAGAATTATCGGGAAGTGTTGATTAGAAAGCCGTTGTCAGAACCAATGAAAGTTGGTGACATTAGTATTCGTGATGATGGTGATTTCAAATCCTCCCACTGGGACGAACCTAACGTCATCTCCCACTTACGTCTAAATGACCGAACTTATAACGGTAAGAAAGTTACCTTCATGGAAGAGCTACAGAGTGACTGGGCGAGGGAGGGAAGGAGTAAGGGGTTTACTAATGAAGCTGAGTTACGGATTCGAACATTAGAAAAAGAAGCCGTAGAGATAAATCGTAAAGGAATAACTAATAAACAATTAGATAAAAGACTTGGTGAAATTAGAGATGAACAGAGATCGTTAGTAGGCACTGCCATATCGGGTGTCCCTAATAACTCCAACCTCAAAAACTGGACAGAAACCTCCGTCAAGCGCGGCCTCAAAGACGCAGTAGATAATGATGCTGAATATTTCGCTTGGATTAACGGCGAGCAGACCAGTGCGCGGTATAACTTGGCGACACAGGTTGATAGCGTGAAGTGGGGAAATAGAAAACTTGGAGGTAAGGCAATAGAAATACAACCAAAACAAGGTTCAAGCATTAACTTGCGAGTTGATGAAAAAGGAATTATTGGCCATTACGCAAACACAGACAGTTCCTGGGTTGGTAAAAAACTAGACGAAGTTCTCGGCAAAGGTCTGGCTGATAAGATCATGGGGAAGAAAACAGGCAAACTCTCTGGCGAAGGTCTTTCTTTTGGTGGTGAATGGGCCGATAACTTATATTCAAAGCAGGTTAAAAATATTGTAGAGGATGTAACGGGCGGTAAGGTGGAAAAGATTGATATGGGGTTGCCGGTGGAGAAAACGAAATATAACTTTACTCTCATAAAACCAAGCGGAGAGATTGTTTCAACGCTTAACCCCGAAAATATGAAAGTTGGTAAGTTGGTTAAAACTGGAATCGGCGGAGATTATTACATCATCGTCGACATCCTCGGCGATGGGAAGTTTGAAGCAATAAGTAAGTCTAATAATGTATTTCGTGATAAACCAGGTATTACATATTCCAAAAGAATCTCAGGAACACAGAACTGGTATGACCCAACAAAAGTAGAAACCTTCAACATTTCTAACAAGACTACCACCCAGCAGGCCATTAAACTTACTCCTGAAATCAAAGCTAAGATACGGGGTGAAGCTCCGCAGATTAAAACGAGTGGCAAACTCTTTGAACTAGCAAGCAAGGCTTTAAAGAACGAAGACGCGCAGGTGAGACTGGAGGTAACAGAGACGCTTAGACGGTCCGAGATCGTGAACGCGCTGCCGCAGGAGCAGGTGGAGAAGATCGTGCCGGAGCTAGCCGAGTATCAGAAGCTGCAGACAGGACTGCGAGGTAAATGGCAGGGAATTAGAGAGATGGTCCAGGACCAGTTTATCCGGGGCAGGAAGCTCCAGCAGGCAGTAACGAAGGGTGACCCGATACCAGATGATCTGAACATCGAGCAGGCAAGGACACTATTTGATGGACGAGTACATGCCCGGCTGGAAGATACACACGAGGCAGCACAGCGAGTGGATAAGCAGATCGTGACCACAGCGAAGCAGCTGGGAGTCGGGGCGGATGAACTAACGAAGGAGGTAAATAGTTTCTTACATGCGCGTCATGCCCTGGAGCGTAACCGGCAGCTGGGTAAGGATGGTGCGGCTGGACTGACTAACGATGAAGCGCGAGGGTTACTCAAGGAGCTGGAAGCGTCCCCCCACAAGGCGGCGATAGACGCGGCAGCCGAGCAGATCAGTGAGATTAATAACCAGGTACTTGATACGCTGCGTGACGCAGAAGTGATAGACCAGGCGACGCACGATTTATTAAGGAAGACATATAAGCACCACGTTCCGTTGCAGCGGATCATGGAGACGAGCGATGATGTGACGCAGGTCTTGAGTGGTGGCCGAGGATTGGACGTGAAGAGTACGGGGATCAGACGCGCCAAGGGCAGCGAACTGCCGGTGGCTGACATCCTGACCAATGTGATAGCGAACGCGGAGCAGGCCATCAACCGAGCCGAGAAGAATATGGTGGACCTGTCTGTCCTGCGGTTCGCTCGCGCCCACAAGGGAATAGGTGGATTATTAGAGGAAGTGAAGCCGCCGCTGGTGCCGGTTGCCCGCGAGACGTTCGAGAAGGATGTGGACGCGGTGCTGCGTCAGAACCTGATCGGGTTCGCGGAGAAGCTGGGTGTCACTGTTAAGGACGCTCGGCGGATTGAACACGGTAGAGCTAAGGCGTTCGGCGTGTTCCAGAAGAAAGGCTTCGGGCAGTTGGCCGAGCGGGTGATTAAGACCCGGTACGCCAGCGATGAAGGCACCCTGGCTCATGAACTAGGACACGCGATTGATGATCGTATCCCAGCGGTGCGTGAACTGCTGGTGGAACCGATGTTTGAAAAGGAGCTAGATAAGGTAGCACTCTCACGGGTGCGCGATGCAGAGCATCTGCCAGCCTCGTTCCGGTCATACCTAACCAGCATGGAAGAGAAGATCGCGGAGACGTTCTCCCTCTATATCACTGACCGGGCACTGGCGATCAAGCTCGCGCCACAGACGACTAAGGCGCTGGATAATTTTATTAAGGGTGACGCGTTCCTGTCCGAGCTGGCAGAGTTCGCGCCGTCGAACGTGAATGAGATTTTGTCGTTTCAGGAAACGATCTTCAGGCCGAAGCCGGAGATCCTGATGAACGATCCTAGTGTGCTGACGTTATTTGAAGGCGGAAAGCGGAAGTATCTCAAGATCAACGATCCGCGACTAGCCGTCACGCTCAAGGGTGTAGGGATAGAGCAGACACCCAGCATGATGAAGTGGATATCCACTGTGACGCGGTTCTATAGTGGGCTGCATACACGATTCAACTACGAGTTCGCGTTCAGCAACAACGTCCGGGACGTGCAGGAGATGATGGTCTTTACGGCCTCGCAGCGTGAGATGGGCTTCGGCGCAGCAGGCAAGGCGCTAGTGAAGGATCCGCAGAGCAAGAAGGCAGTTGTCGACTTTCTGCTCGGACGAGATACCCAGGGCGCGAAGCTCTACCAGCAGATGCGGCTAGATGGCGGAACAACCGGTGGCTTGGGGTTATCCACGCGGCAGAAGGTGGAGCTGGATATCGCGGCGATCAGACGACTCAACCGCAGCAAGCCTCGGCAGGCCGCAGCCAAGATGTTGCAGGTAGTTGATGGCTGGAACACGTTGTTTGAAGACGCCACTCGGCTATCGGTCTACCGTACGGCGCTGGAGCGGGGACTTAGCCGGAAGCAGGCGGCGGCGTTAGCGAAGGAAAGTACAATTAATTTTAATAAGAAAGGTACGGCCGGGCCGATTATTAACGGGTTGTATATGTTCAGCAACGCCTCGATCCAGGGTAGTGCCAAGATGCTCAAGGCGATGCGCGATCCGAAGGTAGCTGCGACAGTGACAACCGCGATGGGGACGGCGACCTATGCCGCGCATGAATGGAATGACAGAGTTGATCCTGACTGGCGAGACAAAGTGACTCGTTGGGACAGGTCGAGCAACCTCGTCATTATGCTGCCGAGCGATACGGAGGAAGTGAACTATGTGACCGTGCCGATCAGCTGGGGCCTGAAGCCGCTGAACGTGATGCTGAACTATGCGAGTGACGCGACTGCTGGACACGGTGATCTGGCATCCGCGACGCAGGGAGTTATGACGTCGTTCCTCGAAGCGTACAACCCGCTGGCCGGGGACGAGGATATTTTAAGGACAATCGTGCCGACAGTGGGCAAGGTGCCGTTTGAGATCAGGAGCAACCGCAACTGGTTTGGTAGCCGTATCAGGCCAGGGTACGACGATAACGTTCCTCGGTCAGCTGAGTATTTTAAGTCGCTAGGAGACAGCCTAGTCGGACGTAAAGCGATAGAAGGAACTGAGGCTCTGTCCGAAATGACCGGAGGACGAATTGAGATTAGTCCTGCAGACGCGGTGTATGCCTTCGAGCAATACATCGGCGGGGCAGGTAAGTCCGTGACACGGCTCATTGAAACGATTGCGTCAGTCAGCCAAGGTGAAGAGGTGGAGGCGAAGCAGCGACCGGTGCTTAACCGATTCATGAAGAACCGAAGTGAAGAAGAAGTGCTGGAAGATCTGTTTTATTCCGAGAGGGAACGGATGGATAAGACTAAGGCTCGTGAGAAGGTAGAGCGGACACGGCAGGTCACGCCGATATATGAAGAGGCGCAGATGCTAATGGAGGCAGGGGACGAAGCACAAGCGACCGCGCTAGTGGACGCGTTGGATGAGGCGGACTATGAAGTTTATAAAAGTTTGAAGGCCGTAGACAAGCGACGAGCTGGCAGCACGTTAGAAATTGAAATGTTCTCGGTAGTTCGACAAGTGACGGAACTACTGCAGAAGGGTGACGAGGCGAGTGTGCAGCGGATCATTAATAAGCTATCAGACAACGAATACGAAGCGTATCAGAAGGCACGGGATAAATACGGACTAGGGCAGTTGGGCTTGGTGCTGGAGGTACGAGGTCTGCTCAAGGCTGGGAGTAGCGTCAAGGCGCAGACGTTGATTGATGAGCTGAGCGAAGAGGAATATAAGTCGTACCTAGCGACGAAGAAGCAGCTGGGGTATTAAAATTAACACATATCAAATGACAGAAAAAAGTGAAATGATCCCGTCGCCGGAAGGGATAATGATTGAAAAACAGCTAGCAGCCCAGATGATTGAGGCGCACTTAATCGAACGAGCCAGCGTGAACCGCGGGAAAGAATTAATCGACTCGTTAATGGATCTGGCGACTGGCACTTACTATTTCGAGAAGACAGACAAAGGAGGGATGAGGAAGATTTATCAAGCGGTGCCGAATTTAATGGCGCAAAAATATCTGTTCGATAGGATATTAGGCAGTCCAGTTTCAAGAAGCATGAGTGCCTCGGTTACTGAGAAAGACGTAGGGATTAAAAAGATGAGTGAGATGATTAAGGATTTTGAAGCGCAACACACAAATAAAGATAGCGGAGAAAAGGCTTGACATTATACAGGGCATTGATACAATATACTGTATGGTAAATAAAAAGTATAAGAACCGTAAGGTTCAGTTATTTATGGGTGCTGAATCGGACGAGTTCGCGAAGGAATATACTAAATTCCGAAGCGACTTAGTTAAGAAGGGGCAGACTGTTTCCGGGTGGTTCCGTAAGCAGGTAATGGATTATAATAAGAAGAACGACGTTCTTTAGATAATTGAATTAAAACCAAGACTGGTTGCACTGACCGGTCCAAGAAGGGAACAGCGATTGCTGGTTTCTTTGCGGACGATCAATTTCAACCGACAAGGAAACCGGCAGCAATGTCGGTTTTTTTGGTAAATAGGGATGAATTAAATGGCTCGTAACGAGCTGGTCACAACGACTCATCCCCGTGTGTCCAGCCCTTTACGAGCCGTTTTAATAAGAAAAGAGGTGAGATCAGATTATGAGTAAACAACTAAATAAAAACTGTCGTGGAAGCGACAGTCCTTACATTGCTCGAAACCATGTCTTGTATAACCAAGCTAACACTGTCGGGAACGCTATGGCAAGTAAACAGTGCTCTAATATTGGCCTTAGTTGGTATGGAGCTTTCGATAAAGACGACAATCAGTATTTACCTGGTACTGAGGACACAGCTTGGCAATTGCTTCGGTATGCGAACGACAAGATTGCGCGGCGGAAGCAGTGGGTAAACTCTGACATGTTGCACCAAGAAATGCGTAGAGCGTGGTTCAATATCTTAAATAAAATTAATTAAATCACAATATGACAAAATTAAGTGAAGCAGTTTCCTTCTCTATCACTAGGGACTGGAAGATGAACCTGGTCCGCCGGATGGCTAAGCTGCCGGAGGTGGAGCGACTCTTGTTCCTACTGAACGTCGATCGTTTGAAGCGAGGACTCGTCGCGACCGACGGCAGCCTAACAGGTCAACTTGTGATCTGCGATGTTTGCCAAGGAGAGTATTATCGCAACCAAACACGGTGCGGCTGCGAGTTAAATAGTTAAGTTAAAATCATGAAACAAAATCAATTACCAAAGTGGGGCGCGGCTACATTCGATCCAGCTAAAGCCAAGTTCCAGGATCGCAAAACTATGGACGACTGGCAGCGTGATCCTTTCGCGGGATACTTCTGCGCCGCGTGGGGCTGTGACAAACACGGCAAGGTGCTAATAACCATACCGAGAACAGACATTAAACCAGAGGATGCGAAAGCGGCTGCGGAAACATTCGCCAGGGCTTACGACCTGGACTGCCAGTTTATGCGGGGACGCTTCACGTTCCGGCCTAAAGTGATCGCCTACGGCTATCAACGGAAGCAGCGACAACAGGCAACGGAACAGGCAGAAGTGGGGACGATACCGTCAATCATCCCGCTTAAGATTAGAGGCGATGCCAAGGCAATAAAGCGCTGGGGCGCGAACTTAATCCTGAAACTAGCAGGCGACAAGCAACAGCCAGCGGAGACGGACAGGCGGAAGTTTCTGAGTCCCGATGCAGCGGTGGCGCAGATTAAGGAGAAAGTGTGTTGCAGTATCACGAACGTGCCAAACAAACCGATAGCACCGCCATTGTCGCCAGGTGAGATGCTAAGCCTGGGCCTGGATATCGCGAAGCTATCAATTAAGGAGCAGTATCTATTGTTGCTCAACGCGCAGCGGATCGAAGCTGGACTGGTTGATTTAAAATCGGGCGCTGGCTTAATACGTTTGTGTCCCGTCTGCCAATCAACCTACTGCGCGCAGCAGTTTAACTGTGGCTGCGGAGGTAGGCCACATGGTCTAGTTGCAAATCCGGTGTGGCCGGGTGAACCGACAGGCGAATCTAATTAATTAAGAAAACCAATTATATGAACGAAATAGCAATAAATAAAAAAGAAGCCCCCCTAGTTGAGAGAGACTTCGTTATTCATTCTAGCAAACTTCGACGCGAAGTGTGGCTGGATGCCCTCGCGGGCATCTCAGTTGCGGTGATCGCCGAAATCCTAATCATTGAAATCGGAGTTGTAGCGATGCTGGCGTTGGGGTGGATGTAGAGTTATTCACAGGAAATACGCAACAACACATACTTGATATGTTGTCATAAGATTGGTCGTGACGGATCCGTGACGGATGTGACGCATTCTCGCCATCTATTACAACCAACCTACAAGCTGACTGGATAGGTTATCTGTTTGAGGCCGTTCTATTTGGCAGTGTACCACTGTCGCAACTGAACGAACCGGAGAAAAATTACCTAGCTTTTTGTAATGTATAAGAAAAGGGGCAAGTACAACTTCCTGTTTACTATTTTGAGCACCTGGACATTACTCCCAAAAAAGTTTTCAATTTTGAAGATATGCCTGAAAGTAGAGAGAATTTGTGCCGGGCATACAATTGGATATTTAATTAAGCGTGGCAAGAAATAATTTGCAAGCGGCAAGAGAAGCAAAAGAACGATATAAAGCAGTTAAAATAAATGGAAGTGATAATTATTAAGTAGTACGCTAATAGTAAATGGATGATTCAAGATTCAGCCGAAATATTGGACTTATCTCTCCTGCTGAACAGGAGAGATTGTCGCAGGCTACCGTAGTAATTGCTGGCACAGGCACTGACGGAGGTCTTTTAGCTGAGCGTTTGGTTCGCGCTGGTGTGGGCAGTTTGCGTTTGGCTGATCCTGAAGTCTTCGAAGAAGCGAATCTTAACCGCCAGTTTGGTTGTGACACAACAACGCTTGGTCAAAATAAGGCTGTGGTGGTAGGGAGATTAGTGCAGCAAATAAATCCGGAAGCGAAGGTCGAGATTTTTGAGCAAGGGATCACAGAAGAAAATGTTGCGAGATTTGTTGAGGGGTCGGATATAGTGGTTGATGAAATCGAATATCATCGTTTTGATCTTTCGCTCTTGCTTCATAGAGAGGCGCGAAAACAAGGTAAGCCAATATACTTGGCAGTCAATGTGGGGTGGGGAGCAAATCTTTTCATTTTCTCTCCTAGTGGAATGACTCTTGAGGAATATATTGGGCTGCCTGCCAATGCATCATTAGATGATGCCCGATCTTTTATTATACCTCCCGAAAAATTCAGTCCAAATATCCCACCCTATTGGTCTGAGGAATTATTGAAGCAGATCATCCATGATGAAATACCGATTCCCTCGGTTAGCCCGGCTGCTGCTCTTGTAGCAGCCTTGTTAGCGGCAGCTATCGTATTAAAACTTGCAAAAGATAAAGATTATGGTATAGTACCTCGTTTTACAGGAATTGATTTATTTGAAGGAAAAAGCACCTTTTAGAAAGTTCTCTTCAACGAAAAACGAAAGGAGGAGGCCATGGCCTCTGTCGAAATTAGAAAGATTCAGAACGACACTGAGCGACAGGAGGCGTTCAAACTTCGGTATCGGATCTATTGCCAAAAGCTTGGTTGGATCGATCCAACGTTACATCCAGATCAGGAAGAGTGGGATGAGTATGATTCTTCAGCCACACATTTTGTTGCTTTGGAGGATGGCCGGACGGTAGGAACAGTTCGTCTCGTCTATCCAGTAGAAAAACCGCTTCCCATTGAGGCGGGGTTTCCGAGACTGACTCTGGATGACTTCGAAGCAGCGCAGGATGAGAGATTGTCAATCGCAGAAGTGTCACGTCTGATTGTGGATTTCCGGAATGGCTGCCCACGGCATGCAATCTCTTTGGGATTACTACAAGTACTGATTCGTAGCAGTGTTCATGGAGAATTGACTCACTGGCTGCAGGCACTCGATAAGGTATCGTTTCGGTTGATTAAGTGGTTTGGCTTTAGGATGAAACAGTTTGCTCCATCCTCGCACTTTCTGGGATCGGAGACGATTCCAACTGTGATTCGGATTGATCGCTGTTTCGAAGAGTTCCAACTACGCAACCCGCCGTTGTTTGAGTTTGTGTCAGCTGATGTTGAACCTTCGTGTGTTGCTGAGCATGCGGCAGTTGTTATCGAGCAGATGCGGTCAATGTAACAACCTTGGGCTATACTGATAGTATGGCAACAGGGATTGATACAGCCAATTTGGCTCTTTTGAGCATAGCGAGTATGACTAACCTCATTCTTGCTGCGCTCATTTTTATTTACAGTAAGAAAAAACAATCATGGTGGTTTGCTGGTGCCATTATTGCAGTAGTAGGTTGGACGATTGTGAACTATCTCGCTGATAACACACAAAATACTGGATGGGCGCTGGTTTGGACAAAAATGACGTTCTCGACCACTGCTTTCGTAGCTTGGTTTCTATTGCTCTTTGCGCTTGTTTTTCCTGAATATAAGAAGTCACTTCACTGGCTTTGGCCAGTTGGGCTTTTTTTACCAAACCTTCTCATTCATTTATTGCTATTTGGTGAAGGTATTGTCCGGGGTATTGAGCAATATGAAGGAGGCGTAACGGTGACATTTGGTCCATGGCTTCATGTGTTTACCGTGTACTTTTTGGGAAGCCTCCTTTCAGCCATTGGATTGTTAATTTGGAAGCTATACAAAAATGAAGGAGAGAATCGAAAGCGTATAGGTTATATTCTCACGGGGCTGGCAATTTTCTTATTCTTTTCTACGGTGATGAACTTCATTATTCCTGTTGTTTTTGGTTATTTCTACACTTCTGTCTTTGGCCCCTATTTTGCAGTATTTTTTACTGGGTTAACAACGGTAGCAATTATTCGCTACCGATTATTAGGTGTTCGCCTATTGGCACCGCAGATATTTACACTTTTTATTGGAGCTATACTCTTTGTTGAGATTTTTATTGCGGAGTCGTCAACTCAGATATTAGTCCGATTGTTTATCTTTGTTTGGTATGCCGCCTTAGCTTATCTACTGATCCGTGGAGTCCAGCGCGAAGCGCAGTTGGTAGATGAGTTAAGCGAAGCCAATGCCCATCTCAAAGAACTGATGGATATTAAGACGGAGTTTTTGCAAATTGCTTCTCATCAATTGCGAACGCCACTGACTAGTTTGCGCGGACTTCTGGGGATGCAAGCTCAGGGAGAGTTTGATCAATTGCCCAAAGAGGAACGAAAGAAGATGCAAAAAGATATGTTTGGGGCAGCGAATAATCTGAACAATATTGTGAATGATTTGCTCGATGCAATGGAGTTGGAGGGTGGCAAGCTCAACTTTGCCTGGGAGCAAGTGGACGTTACGAAGCTCTTGCAAGAGTCGGTCGATACCCTCAAGCCTGCTTATGATAAAAAGGGATTATCGATCAAATTAAATAAGCCCGCTGCACTACCAAAGGTTGAAGCGGACGAAGGATATTTGCGCCAAGTGTTTCTAAATATTATCAATAACGCTGAAAAGTATACTGAAAAGGGCGGGTTAGTAATCACACCCACGTTGAAAACTGGTCGTCTAGAAATATCGTTTAAGGATACTGGGATTGGGATTGATCCAGAAGAGCAGTCCAAGCTGTTTGGTAAGTTCGTACGCGGTAAGAAGTCTGCCCTTGTTCATACCGATGGCAGTGGTCTAGGACTATTCATTATCAAGAAGATTGTTGAAGAGCACCGTGGGAGTGTTACGCTGAAAAGCGAGGGTATGGGAAAAGGAACAACCGTTGTTGTGATCCTCCCTCTAAAACAGACTAAGAATAACAACCATGCCGGACTCTAAACTAGTAAAAATACTAATGATTGAGGATGACGCCACCCATCGTCAGATGTATGGAATGCAGTTTAAGCAGTCTGGGTTCACTCATTTTGAGACAGTATCGAGCGGGCAGGAAGGATTAAACGCAATCGAAAAAGAGCATCCGGATTTGGTTCTACTTGATATCGGCCTTGAAGATATCGACGGCATTGAGGTGCTCAAGCGGTTGAAGGCAGATTCGGCTACGGCTGATATTCCGGTCATCGTGCTTTCTAATATGCGCGAAAAAGACAAAGGTGAGCAGGCGCAACAACTAGGAGCTGTAGATTACATCCTCAAAGCAAAGTACTTGCCTAGAGAAATTGTAGAGCGAGTAGAACGATTTTTTGACCAGCCAGACAAAGTAGGCCATTCTTAATCTATGACTGGAAACTCAGGTAACCAAAAGCTAAAGATCTTAATGATCGATGACGATTTGATGTTGCTTAAGCTGTATGAGATGACAGCTCGTACCCATGAGGAAATTACTTTTCTTACTGCTATAAACACAGTCGAGGGCGATAAAATTGCCCGAGAGCAAAAACCTGATGTGATCCTGCTTGACCTTATCCTTGGCAAAGAACCAAACACACCTGTTACCGAAGTTGATAAGAACCACGGGTTCAACTTTTTGATTATGTTGAAGGGTGATCCGGAGATAAGAGATATTCCAGTTATTATTTTCTCCAACTTAGACACTAAGCAGGATCATGACCGGGCAAGAGACTTACAGGCGGCTGACTATATCGTCAAAGCAAAAACTACTCCAGAAGATGTGCTAGCAGCGGCTCAAGGGGCGGCCGATATAGCTGGTGCAGAACGGAAAATACGAGAAGCGCAGGATAAATTGGAATAAGCACGAGTTAAAGAGATCTTTCACAAGCGAGAGGCGCAAATACTCTTAGGAAATGATTCGTAAGGGTGTTTGTAGTTTATCTTGGTCGCTCCAGTCCTGGGAATTTTACGCAAGTCTGTAAGCCGTAAAATCAATCCTATTATAGCTCCTTGGTTTCAAACTTTTAACGCAACGAGTTGATTAAAAACTTTATCTGGTTTCTGCCACTGTAACACTTTCCGTGGCCGGTCATGCTAAAAACAATGTGTATATTTACTTATTTTGCCTCAGGATACTTTTCTAAATATTCTTCAGAAAACTTACAGCCACCCAGGCAATTAGGAAACCACACGGGGACATACCTTTGAATATATGGCAGCTTGTTTGAATCACCAACAATCGAACCCCCAGATTCCGTTTTCCCATCTATAACCCAATGCCACTTTACCCAAACTTCAAGTTCGCCAGTTTTATCTGAAAGACTGCCTTCTCTAAATTCAAACTTTACCATCGTCATATCTTCGCCGGCGACACTATCCAGCACATCATCATTAAATACATTAAAATAGTCATGTTGAGGTATAACCTCTCGTTCAATCAAAATCTTCTTTACTTCCCGCATATCATCTCCCGTCCAGTTTTCTTCCGGCAAGAAAGCCACTTCAGGAAATGTGTCGTCATCTCCGTAGCCTAATTCGGCAATAATTTCTTTGGTTTCTGTTTGAGCAGTATTAATCGCGGTCACGGAGGAGTCAATCGGTTGAGTAGCTTGTTTGTTCTCGGAAAAGACTAAAAAGGCTATCGCCAACGAAAGTATTCCGGCAAGCATTAGCCAACTTATGACTTTGTTTTTGTTGTCTGCCATAAGGAATTGATAGCAGGAAAAGAGCCTTTTCGCAAATAATAATAAAAAACCCGCCTCTTATTCAAGAAGCGGGGAAAGATCAATTTCTACTGCTATCCACCGTAATGTGAACTAAGGAAAGCAAGGGGATCGTGCCAAGCTACACCAGCGGCATCCATGTCCACGTAAGCCTGGATAAGACTACCGTCTAAACGTCTCCTGTACCCAGGGCCGGTAGACTTACTTGCCAGCAAGATCCCGCCCGGGGATATCGCGGTACGAATTTCGAAGTGCAGGTGATCCAATGGGTCGCGTATTGTACCGTCTGGCCAAAGCAAGTCTGGGTAATCACCAATAGTACCAATGACCTGGCCCTGTGTTACAGTTGAGCCTTCAGATGGCAAACCGGCTGCATTTAAGTGAGCATACATGGCGTAAAAAGTATCACCACTTGGCGTCGTATGCTCAATAATTACAGTCCCCATAAAACCACCTACTCCTTTAGAGAACCGCACGATACCATCATCAACCGCAAAAACTTCGTCGCCTAGGTCGGCAAAAAGATCATCACCCAAATGCTGGGTGCCTATAGCGCTAGTTCCTCCATAATCAATGTAATCGCGGCCCAGCGAGTCTGGGGTTACGGGTTGTGAAAAGCTAAAATACTTAGCTTCTTCCACCTCATTCTGATGATCAATCCCATACGCTCCCGGAAATGCAATCAGCAGTTGTTGGAACATTTGGTACTGTGGCGCTGGTGGTAGCGGTGGAGAAGCGCCATATTTTCCAGATATCTCCGGCTTAAGCAGCAAGGCGTTGATAACCACCTGCGTTGCTCCCGGCACCAGTTGGTCCATGAAGGTGCGCAGATCTCCGCCAAATCCTCCTCCGCCTTGGGCTCGAAAAGCATCCAAAGCATTGCCAATGGCAGCTGCGTTTCCTTCCCAGTCATCGCCAAGCAGGTTATCCATTAACACTCTTTGCTCTTCGGTTAGCAGTACGGCAAGTTCCGCTTCAATGCTGGAAGTGCCACTTGAGCTAACTAATTGCGCGATGATGTCATCCCGCGACTCTCCTTTCAGAAGCGTAGCCCGATAGCCGCGATGATCATGGCCAACTGTTATATCTATCTCGATTCCGTCCCTCTGTGCTTCTCCTCGTAGCCACTGGGGAGCCGGCCATTTCGAATTTGCCTCATCCAAACGATTAGATCCGTCTGTCCGTCCGATCGTCCATGACTGTTCTTTGGAACCAGTTCCCCAGTCGTAACGCACAGTTACAATAACTGGTTCATCGGCCGTCACTCCACGGATGGCAAAGTACATATATTCGCCCTCCGTCACTTCCGCGGACTTAAGCAAGAGTCTTGGTCCTTCCCGCAATTGAAGTGTTTGGGACTCGGATTGATCGCCATAAATCAGCAGTACATCAATCGAACCGGACACGTTGCCAGAGAATACTTCCGGCAGCAGGGGATTGGGCACACGAATATCCACATTCGTTTCGCCGCTTGATCCTATTGTGACAGTCGAGGTCTTCACAATCACTCCGTTAAAGACCAGATGAATTCCCACTTCTTCGCCAACCGGAATGTTAGCAAAGCGGGCTTGCAGTAAGTCATCCTCTGCCACACCGGTGGGGGAAAGAATTGGCTCTCCGTGCGCATTGAAGGCATAGAGCGTCAGCGACACTTGCGGTGCCGACTCGGTATACTCTACTTGGGCCTGCTCCATTGCTGGCGCCAAATCCGAGACGGCTAAATCCGTTCGGCTTTGCCAGTACGACGTATTGACCGGACCGGCTGGGCGTCCAAACACCTCTGCAAAAACTTCGTTAACTAGCGTTGTCGGATGCAGCGTTGATCCCTCCTGGTCGCTTGGCAATTCAATCCCGGCTATGTCATAGCTAGACCAGCCAAACTCGGACCCATTGCAGACGATAGTGGCTACTCCATTCTGCCAAGCCACCACATCTTCATCGGCCGCACTAATCCCGCCGGCCGACATAGAGCCGCTGGTCGAGATATATATCGTCGCTCCATCTACAGCCACCGCATCAATATCCTCCGTCGAGCGATCAAGGCCAATCTCGCTTCCTTTCAGATACATCGCCCAGCTGCCGGCCGTATTTTCCCCTAGCGAATTGGGTGTAAAAACCAGTAGATCCTGAGCTTTGCCACTCACTCCTGGTACGCTGACCGAACCGGTTGTAGAGATAACAATCCGTCCGTCCGGCAGTTCGTCCACCGCGTCGATGTCCTCACTCAAGCTGGTTAATCCAACATCCGAACCGTCCAGGTACATGGAGAAGACCTCGGCCGCGGCATCATATTTCACCAGGTCGGAATCAGCCACCCGTTCCGTTATGCCGGGTACCGAAGCAGACATGGTAAAAGATAGTATCCATTCATTCTCCACTTGCGCGAAAGCATCAATCGTGAGGCTGCCTATGCCGTGCGTTGATCCATCGAAGGTAAGGCTCGGCGTGACCCCATCAAAATACGCGATGTCGGTTCTGGCCACGGACAAATCATCAATCATGGCGCTACCGCCAAATGCCAGATTCAAACCAGGCACACCAAGTGACAGCACTCGGCGATCCTCTAGTGCTTCAAAGCTAAGTTTTCTGCGTCGGACGTTCAACTTTTTGCGTGACATGATAGTTTCCTTTTCAGAGAAGATAGGTTTGGTTACCAACCTTACCTACGGTTTCTTTAGCAACAGCAAGACACTCTGGCTGACCTTTAGGGCCAACTACAAATTAGCCATATCCATAACCCTTCATAAACAATTCCTAAGCCGTCCCTCATTAAAATGAGAGAAGAACGAGAATGAATATTTGCACGCTACTAAGCAGCGATTTAATTAGAGATTGACCTGCTCCTGTTCGATACGTAATTTGTTTCTCCTATTTAGTTGTACAAGTGCCATCAGTTTCAACTCAACCAAGCAGATAATTATCTATCCGCCCGCATCAAAAACCGAGGTAGCATCATAAATTATGGACTAGAAAATGACAAGACCAGTTTGTCAATTAAGATTGACAATTCCGACTCAAAACAGAACAAAAGACGTACAGTACTGTCAGTTTATGGTCATTCTAGCCAAAAATCACCCATAAATAGTGCGATTACATTATTGTTGTTGTGCGCTGACAGAGCACCGCTAGACAACCTAAAAGTGCCGTGGCCACCGCTAACGCTAATCCCAACTCTAGCAAACACGGTGGTCACAACAACCGCTTCTGCGTCAGCTGCGGACATTGTTAAAATCTGCTCTTGGCTTGGTATAGATACCATGTGTTTTATAGGTTGAGTCCGTGTTTGTTGAGCCTTGGCTTCGCAGTAGCAGCGGCGTGGCTGTGGATGTAGAAGTTATCCACAGGGACACAGACTTTCCTCATTGTCGAGAAAGTGGTATTGTGTACATAGTAACGTAAGGTGTTCTTTCTGAATCGAATCATAGTTAAGGCGTCGTGTCTTACGACTTTAAACACCAGACTTTAAAAGCTTTAACTCTACCGTAACAGTTTCAATATGTCGGAGCCTGCCGACTTAAAACTAAAGGCGTAAAACATAACGACTCGTGTGAAGTAGGACGCGCAGAAACGCGGTCTTTTTCACATCCAATAAGTAGAAAGCCCTCGCCTAGCGCGAGGGTTTTTACTTTTAACAGACAAATAAAATGCCTATTACACACTTAGATCGGCAATCCTTGTCGGTCAATAGAAAGTTCCGATACGGGCCAATGGTGGAATTCAAGCAGTTGCTAAGCAAGCGCGGAATGACTCTAAGTGCTTGGTTCCGAACGCGGGTCGAGCAGGAGTTAAACCAAGCTAAGAAAGAGGAGGGAGGGAACCATGACTAACCCAACTCACCCACAAAAAACCCCCGGCGAGCAGCCGGAGGTCAACAAACTAAAACTTTCTACTTCAACTATACAAGAAACTACTAACCCAATCAAGTTATTAGACGCAGCACTAGAGTGGTGCGAGCGAGGCTATGCAGTAATCCCTATTATTCCCACAACCAAGAAGCCTTACGTTAAGTGGCTGCCATACGAGGAGCGCAAGCCGACACAGGATGAAGTGACTCGATGGTGGACGCAGTGGCCTGATGCCTGGATCGCCATAGTCGGCGGGCATGATGGCCTAGCTTGTTTCGACGTGGACCAGCCGGAACTAGCTACCAAGTTAATCGACCAGTTTAAGGACAAGGCCAGACTGGAACAATCACCCCGTGGCGGGCTACATATCTGGTTACGCGAGAGCGCGGAAGAGCCATCTAAGTCTGGTGTCCTAGTACCCGGCATAGCTGACTTAAAGGGCGCTAAGGCGTACTTTCTTGTCGCACCGAGTAAGGGATATAAGTGGATTAATAGCATCCCGGAACCACTGGACATACCAGGGACAGCCCGTGATCTGAGCGAGACTATTCTACGGAACCACGGCTATGAGCCGCAGGAGGTCCGTGCTGCTGCTGAACCACTGCCTAAGGGGAAGATTAGTGAGGGAGGCAGGAACGCAACCCTAACGTCTATAGGAGGCACCCTAAGGCGACGTGGCTGTGATGAGGCAACAATTCTAATTACCCTTAAGGCTATAAACACAGAGAAGTGTGATCCGCCGTTGCCCGATGATGAAGTGGCTGCTATTGCTAAAAGCGTTAGTCGTTATGAGCCGGAGACGCCCCCTGATAATCAAGCAGAAACAGAAACGTCCATAGAGGAGGTAACACTATTCGATCGGATAAGTGAGAAGTACCATCTCTCAGCGGTCGAGCTGGCAACACTTGTAAAAATTACCAACGCTATTATAAATTACTGCGGTGGAGTCATGGGGCGGGGTAAGCCTGATGTTTTATCTAAATTCTTAGAGGGACCACAACATCCTATTCAGCGAGGCTTCCAGCAGCTTTTTACGAAGCAGGTAATAAAGAAAAGCGGCCCAACACTAGCCGCTAACCCAGAAGGTAAAAAGGCTGTCCAGAAGATATTAGCTGACCATCTAATCCGTAAGTACGAAATCAAAACGATTTATTCTATCGTGGCGAGGGCGGAAGAAATCCACCTCTATATGAATGGTTATTTTCAGCTCGACGGCGGACTTGTCCGCCAGGAGATTGAAGCACTACTCGATCTAGAGTTTAATACTAATTTATTCAACGAGGTTACTACGCGGATTAAAGCCAGGACGGTTGTTAAACGCGAGGCGTTCGAGCCTGACCCGCGCTACATCAATCTTAAGAACGGGGTGTATGATCTTGAAACTGATAAGCTGCTTCCGCACAGCCCCGACTTCATGTTTCTACAAAGCGTCCCTATTGAATATGATCCGGCGGCTGACTGTCCTCTATTTAAGCAAGTCGTAAAGGAGACGCTAAAAGAAGAGCATATCCGAGTGTTCGAGGAGATTTTCAGCTACTCGTTATACCGCCGTTACTCAATCAAAAAGGCGGCAATCTTTGTCGGTCCGGGTGATACTGGCAAGACAACCCTACTTTCCACTCTCACAAAATTCATTGGCGAAGATAACACATCAGGTCAATCCATGCAGTCTCTAGCCAATAACCGATTTATGCCCGTGGAATTATATGGGAAATTACTTAACGCCTTCGATGAACTTCCGCCAGGGAATTTAAAGAATGTGGATATGCTTAAACTATTAACAGGGCAAGGTAGATCACCAGGCGAAAGAAAATTCTGCCAACCTTTTAACTTCTGGAATTACGCGAAGCTAGTGTTTACCTGTAACTATATTCCAGCACCAGTAAAAGATGCACACGATATGGCGTTCTTCGGCCGCTGGATAGTCTTACCTTTCGACAACGTGCGTCCAGAAGATGACCGTGATCCAGACCTAGCTTATAAACTAACTAAGCCTACAGAGATGTCGGGAATCCTTAACCTAGCCTTAACAAGGCTCAAAGAGTTGCTAGATCGGCGTCACTTTAGTTATAACTTAAGCCAAGAGGAGGTTAAAGAAGTTATGATGCGGTCAGGTTCACCAATAGCTGCCTTCGCGTATGACACTTTAATCCAAACAGAGAACCCAGACAACTACATTACAAGGGCTGATATGTTTGATGCCTTCGCCCGCTATGCACGGGAACGTAAATTATCTATCGGAACATTAGATGCTTTTAGTAAAAGTTTCCCCGATATATGTCCTTGGGCATATGGCAGTACGGTCAATACCTTCGAGACGCAACCAAGCGGAAAAGCAAAGAGGAAGCAGGTAAAATGCTGGCGCAACGTGCGACTAAATGAGGAGTTTCTCCCGAAAGACCAGCCAGAATATGCCAACTTTCCTATGTATGGGAAGCCTCACGATTGCTCTTATGGCGGCAAGCCTGAGCGTTGCTTGCTCTGCGGCGAGTTTCCCCTCTTCTCAGAAAAGAACGTAGTTAATCATTAATAATAAACACATGGACACAGTAGACGTTAGATTTAAGGACTTAAGCCTAGTTAATACGCACGGCGGGAAGCCCCTGCCAGCCAGTGATGGGGAGCCGTATGAGTTACATAAGCTGCCGCAGTGGGCGAGACGCGTGACGCGGAAGTATCTGTGCTTACAAGAGGACTCGTGGGGGAATAGCAGTATCGAAGGGGATCTAAAGGGAGCGAGCGCCGAGTATAAATTTACTTCCATATTCAAGAGGGAAGTTGAGGGACTGCTCGACCACTGGGGTTCGCGCACTAAGGATGGGTTACAGCTACTCGTTTTAGAGCCGTATGGTCCAGTCGAGGATCACCAGCTACGTCAACTCAATACCTTCTGTCAGAAGTTCAGGCTTAAGTACAACATACATCCGGCAGCGGCCTGGTATCCAACAAGGACGTTACGGATCGAGATTAAGGACGCGGACGAGTTAAGGTAACTCAACAAAAAGCCGAGGTTAAAGCTTTTACGTTTCACAGGTAAAGTCATCTAATCTTGGGTAATGGAGCCATAAGCCGTACTGACGGCACTGACGCCTTTTTGAATATTCCGTTTACATAATATATTTATTATTATTATTTTTATCCCCTAAAATAATTTTTCTTTTCAGAAACATGAGTTATGAAAAGGCGTCAGTGGTGTCAGTATTTTGACAAAGTAACGGTAGTGTGTTTCTAGTGGAAGTATTATTGGTATTATTGTCAAGTTATTGAAAAGGCAGCGGTGCCTTTGCTAATTATCAAGGGTAGGAGGTATGTTCCACTGGTTCGCTAGAGACTCCGCCGTACCTCTTACCCCACCTTCGCGTTAAGATTCCGGGGCATAGAAAACCCACCCTCTATCAGGGACTCCGTTCGAATAAATCACAACCTGTGTGACTTTAAAACCTCAAGATGGTTGGGACTCCGGTGTAACTCTTAGCCCACCTTCACGAAGGGACTCCTGGCACTTGGAAATGGAAAGGTTATCTCGCGAGATGGTATCGGAGTGTCTTATGGCTAAGTAACTTTTTAAGGGACTCCGTTTTTGTGTTCTGAGAAAAATGGATCCGCTTCGCTGTCACGCAACATCAACGTCACGCGCCACAGTCCCGGCACCCGTCACACTTAGGGGGTACATCAGCGCGACACCCCACACTTATTAACGTAGCAGCAGCACGTTTCGGATTAGTCAGCCTGTCGCGCCACACGCCACAGTAACGAGTTGGTTTGTTAGTGTGTTGTCAGGTCACATTATAATCATCTCTCGCCCAGCTAACACCCCTCACAGCCTCGTCATAGTATCAGCCTGTAGTTAGGCATGATAGTCAGATATGGCTGTTAGGCGTCTTAGGTTGGGCTAGGGGCGTGGTAGGGTAGCGTCACGTCTCACAGCCTCGTAGCCAGCACGTCATCGTCACGATGTCTATAAGCTGGTCACGTCTCACTATATGTCAGTGCTTCGAGTATCAGTGTCTCGGTTAGATCCTTGTCAGCTTCATCCATCTATGTCGCAGTAGGGGGTATATCAGCGGGGCACCGCCATACTTTTTATCAGCTTGATTTCGATTTCCTATATTTAATGCTAGCGGAAATGGAGAGGCTTTAACTATTGACTACTACTGTTTATGTTGTCTGATATTGTCCTAATCTCCATCAAATAATATCTGATCCACGTCACGCTATACTGGTAACAAATGCTCAAACTCCTTTATAATTTCCCGTGCTTTTTTCTGCTGTTCGTACTTGATCCGATAACTCTGTCCTTCCGACAAATACCCATCCGGGTTCTCGTTCTGCTCTCGTATTATTCTCTTAAACAGTTCCCGCGTATCCGGATCATCCTCAAATATCTGCCTCAATTTCAATAATCTGCTTTTAGGAAACCATTTCACGGCATTAATCGCCATTCCGTTACTGTATCCAGCGCTTATCGCGCTTTGATAATAATTCCCAAATGTTGGGCTTGATAGGCTTGTCACGCCAAGCATAAAGGCGAACTCTCGCAAGTTAAACCCTACCCGTGGTCGTCGCTTTACTTCTGGCATATATAGGTTGTTATACAGGTTTTTGTTAATCTCTTCCACTTTCTTCCTTGCATTATTTCCCCCCTACTGATACAATTGTATCAATGGAGGGTAGAGAAGATTATCATTAACTATAAACCTATGACGCAAAAACAAGCTCTAATAAACATCTTAAACTCAATCAGTCATCCGGCACTCCGCCGCCTGTTTATCTGCTCCTGGCTGGAGGACATAAACTGGCACTCGGAATGCCAGTTACTCAATGACGCGCTGCCGGAAAGCCAGCAGAACCTCATCGAAGAGATGGAAAGTGCTTTAAACAAAGGCCAAACACACCTAGCCAACGGCCTACCGTTCCCGTTCGAGCCTTACGAGTACCGGAACGCCAGCGAGCGCCTACTGCCTGGCTTTGTCTATGCGTTCGGCTGGGGGATCGATTCGAGCGAGTGGATCAGCAATGGCGCCGGGACCGCGTTCGTGCAGGAGTTAGAGGAACTAATTAAGAAACCGGAGCGCGTAGCCGCCTAACGGCTGCGCTCCCTTAACTAACACACCTATGCAACAACTATTTATCATCGAAGGACAAAACGGCGTCATCGTTACAATGTCATTACCATCTAGGAAACTTGATGGTGGCATTACGCCGGGCGGTATCAAGATAGCGCGTCACGCTATCGGTAGCTCGTTAAGTCGCGTAGTAAATGTCAAAAACTCTTTGACTATGACTACTGGACTTGATCGTTTGATATTAGATAAATCTGTCTAACTTAACTACAAACCCATGTACAAATTAATCGACTATAACAACGGCCGACAAGTAACAGACGAGCTTTACGGGACCGAAGCAGACGCGCACGAAGCGCGGGAAGAATATTTACGATACAAACTTAAAAGCGGCGAGATCCATAACAACCTCTTATTAATCGTTAAAGCATAACTATGATCATCAATAAATCTAACCTAGATATAAGCAAGTTCGTGGGACGGGATAAGACCCGTCCCGCGATCAACGGTATCCGGTTTACCGAAACTGGCACAGTCGCGACGGATGCGTTTCGACTGATCGAAGTGGCCGCGCCAAAGTATGACACAGATATGATCCCGGACATTGACAAAGTGCCCGCGCTGGACGTGTCACCCGTCACCGCTACCGTTCCCGTGACGATCACTGAACAGATCAAGAAACAAATCGGTAAGGGCAAGACCCTGCCAGTATCCGCGTTCGCCGGTGTTAGCTTGAAAGATCGTGAAGTGGAACTTAAAACCATCAACGATGATCTAAACCATACTAGCCAGAAGGGCTGCACGATCGATGGCGATTATCCAGACTATAAGCAGATCATCCCGAAGCCAGCCGACGCCACCAATACCGTTTTAATCAACGCTCAGTATCTAAGAGACGTCGCGGACTACTTTATTAAGTATAGTGTCAACAAGCGGATCAAGATGACGACTCACGGTGAAACGCGCGCTGTCATGTTCGAGGGCGAGACAGAACACGGCCAAGCGATCCTGGCGCTGGTAATGCCCATCCAACAACCGTAGTATGACCGACACTCTCACCATCGCACCTGCACCGCTCAATCGTGAGCTGCTGGATCGTGCCGTCGCGTCTGTGCTGGAATACACGGACGTACGTGAGCAGACACGGCTGGATTACCAGCGTCGTATCCCGCACTTTATTGATTATTTATTAGTTACCGGCTTCAGCGTCAATATTTTGAGGCAGTATAAAAATCATCTGGTAAATGAGCCTTGTTTGTCAGCCTCCACGAAGAACGCCCGGTTCTACTCGGCCAAGGTCCTACTGCGCGAGCTGGCACATCTGGGAGCGATCCCGGACGTTACGCAGAACATTCGCGGCTTTAAACGTGGCCGTCAGCACAAGCGCGATGGTTTGAACAGCTCAGAGATCCAGTTGATCGCCGAGCACCTGCGTACCCTACCCGATACAGCCGACACTTACCGCCTCCGTGCCATGGTGGCACTGCTCGCGCTGCAAGGTCTGCGGCAGTGTGAGATCACCCGGCTCGATGTCTCCGACCTCGACCTGCTCCAGGGCACCACGCTCGTTCGCGGCAAGGGCCAGGATGATAGTCAGCTCGTCCACCTGCACCCGGACGCCACTGCTGCCCTCGCGGCTCACTTGTCAGCCAGTCAGATCGCTGATGGTCCGGTGTTCGTCTCATGCAGCAACCACGGGAGGCATCAACGGCTCACTACTCGAACAGTCCGGGGGATCGTTAAGTCCCTGTTCCGGGAACTAGGCATACCGGAAGGTAAGACGACACATGGTTTTAGGCATTTTTATATTACTCGTCAAATAGAGCTGCTGGATGGTGATCTGCTAGAAGTTGCGAAGTATAGCCGTCACCGTAACCTCACGATGTTGATGGTTTATAACGACCGCCTCAGTCACGAGGCGACATTGCCCCGGTATATCGAGGGTTTTAGCGGGTTGCTGACAGTGACGCCTGATAAAACGGAAAGCTGAAATCAAATCCTGTCGGTGTTGCCATCTCAAGCCAAAGGTAGTGGAGGTGTTCGATTAATGTTTCTATGTATTTCATAGAATGTCCACTAGACGCAACTTGGGGTACAGGTTGCCCTATTAATTTAGCGTAAGTAAGAGAAAATTTAGGGGTTCCAAACCCTGTTTTTGGGTGGTAGGGTAGATGACGAGAAAACATCATTTGGAGCAACCTATGCTGTTTGCGTAAATCCTTCTCTAGCCACGTTTCAAGGGGGTTAGAGAGGAAATTAGCAATGATGGTTAAGGCGGTTCCAAGATCAAATTGCTCCGGCGCTAAATCTTTCAATTTTTGCTCCAATGCGACCCGGTACAGCTCTAGCTTTTCAATCTTTCGCTCATAAGTAAGGGTGGCCGTAGTGTTGATGGCGTTCTCGGCCTTTTCGACCAAGACATCGACTCGTTGAGTTGTGTCTTGTATCTCGTCCTCAATATCTTTTTGGCGCTGTTCAACTACCATCATTTTTTTCTGCCAGTTCCTGACCAGACGGGCTTTATTAAACTCAACTGTCGCGGGAACTGGTTTGACTTCGGCCAGCAACTCCTGAAAATCTGGCTCGATGCGCTTGTCCCGGTTGATGCTTTTTTCATAATACGAACAGGTCGAGTCAATACAGCGATAGTAGGGGTATTGTCCACCTCGTCCCTTGGACCAAGAGGCGGTCATAAGTTTTCCACACTCACCACAACAGAGAAACCCCCGGTGAGGAAAATCCTTGTCCATATCTTTACGTGCCGGAGCACGGGCTTTGCCTTGCAGTCTCTCCTGAACCTTTAAATGAGCTTCAAGGGGGATCAGAGCGTCGTGGTGGCCCTTTCTTGCGACTACTTCCCATTGTAGATACTCAACCCATCCGGCATAAAGTAGGCTGTTTTCTAGTATCCTACGTACTACGGAAAGGTGGACCGATTTAGAGCCGTTGATTCTTTTCATCTGCAAGAAATGTTGAACATCAACTTGGTTATCGAACGTTCCGCTAGCATAACCGCGCAAGGCTTCCGCTACGATGCTGGCGTAGGGCTCGCGACGACGGAGAATCTTACCGTGCTCTTTGTCCCTGACCATCTGAAATCCCGGCAGCCGGCAAGGAAACGGCCAATAGCCACCTTCAAGCCGCGCCTTCATTTTTTGCAACACTGCTCGGCGGTTAGCTTTCCGTTGATAAGCTGATACCAGAGCCATTACACCTTCATTAACTTCACCTTCGATTGAATCCTCAAAAGAAAAATTAGGGCTTTCTACCCAACCATTAGCATCAACGATAAGTGCTTTTAATTTTAGATACTCGGAAAGCTCGGCTCGACTAAGGCGCTGAAAGTCATCAACAATTACTTTCACCGGCGGGTTATTTTGTGGTCGCGATCTAAGTAATTTTAAAAGATTCTCCATTTCAGGCCGGCCAATTAATCCGCCTGAAATACCCTCTTCCCGAAAAACGCCTATAAGTTTGTATCCTTTGCCTTCAATATATTTTTCACAGTTACTTTCTTGGGCGTCCAAGCCGTGCCCTTCCAGGACTTGCTTTCGCGAGGACACTCGACAATAAATAACCGCCTCTGTTTTCATATCACTTTTGATTGTATCGCTCTTCTTCATAATCGTTTAATCCTAAATAGTCGTCTAGTAGGCAGTTTTGAAAAAAGTCAGTGGCTTCGATCAGATCGATTAGCTGCTGATCGGTCATAGACGGGAAAAAACGCCGTGCTTCGGCAAGGCTGCTTGTAAGCTCTTCTTCGGGTGGAGGTGTGCCGTATTGCATAGCCTCCTTTCCCGGCGGCACAATACTTGGCAAAACTCACAACTGCAGAGCTCTAAACTTGCAAGGGACTTTCAAGGCATAAAGGTAATCATATAAGTTTAAAAGCCTCCTCGACTCGTATCTGGACCTCATTAGAAAGAGGCGTGCCTGGCGAATCTTGAGAGTTATCTTGGTCGGACCGATCAACCGGCAACGACAGCCCCTTACTAATGATATTAATTACATCCCACCGCACCGCCACATTGCGCCACACTCTTGTCTTTCCGTCATCAGTTTTGCCGCCCTGTATGTATGACGCGACAATGGGCAAGCGCTCTCCCAACTTTCGCCGCGACTGCTTAGCAAGAGTGCGGGAGTAAGTATATTGCTGGTACGCATCCCACATCTCATCGTTAGGAACATGGTCGCCTTCATGCTGTCCCTGCTCCAGCGCATCGTAGACAAAGGCAGCGATTGAGTCCCCACTTGTGATCATTTCGCGCTTAACATCTTCCGGGGGCTTGTTGTAGGAAAACGCTCCACGTTTCAGCAGTATTTGCAGCTTTTCAAGAGTGATATTTAACAACCCGGAAAGCTCCGCCGGCTGTGCCAGTTTATCGGAGAAGAACGGGTCCTTTTTTTCAATAGTGTTATTGAAAGTAATGATGACCCAACGATCAAAGAACGCATCATCGTCTATCTCCTTTACCGACGGAATGGTATTGCAGGTAAATGTCAGCTTGGAGTAATTCTTAAACTTCCAACTATCACCAAACTTTTTCTCAGCCGCCATCCATCCCGTTCCAACAGCAATCTTAAATGTAGAAGTGTCAGTAACGTCCCCGGCCGACATGTCATCAAAGATATTGACATGCCGCTCGTGCAGGCTTGATGAGGCAAACTTATTACCTTTTTTACTAAGGCTCTGTAAATCTACGCTGCTTGTGTTTTCCTCACCGAAAAAGTCAATCAGTAACTTTGCCATGGTAGTTTTGCCCGTGTCTTTCGGCCCTGTCCAAATGCAGCCCTTTTTAAGGAAGTAACGCCGATAAAGACCAAAGCCGATCCACTCTAATAAGGAATCCCGGCCCTGCTCGTCCAGCAAGTCATTGAGCGCCTGTTCAATCAAAGGACACCGAGCCTCCGGATTGAACGCAACCGGCAGCTTAAAGCGGAAAAGGAACTTAGGATCGTGGGGTAGTAGCTTCTGTTCCTCTAGATCGTAGATACCGTTGTCCAGATTTATATAGCGCGGGTCCACATTAAAGTCATCGCGGTTGATGTTGGTCGTGTCGCGGCACTTTCGCAGTATCTCGTTCATGGCATGGGTCGTGCATTGCTCGGACATAATCCGTTGAATCTCTGACCGCAAGAATCCATTATCAGGCTGATAGTAGCCATCCTTAAAAATTAGAATCTCCCTCGACGCATCGCGTGGGCTGTCCAGTGTCTTGACGTGATACTTGTGGCAGAGATACATAGCCAGCTTGTGTTTATTTCCGGCGACTTCACTTTCTGTAACATCGCCCCTTTTTAAATCTTCATTGTTATTTTCTTTTTGTTGGCGCAAAGCGTTGTGCCAAATACTTTTTAGTTCACTGGATGTTAATGGCGATTCCTGACTTTTATTTTTGTCCCGCAGTATTTCCAATCCAGTTTTCTCGAAATCAGGATCACCCCACGCGGTACGCGCCAGGCGCTCGGCTTCGGATTTTATCCGGTCCGTGGCGGACGGCGTTTCCGCGAAGGGCACGAGGTCGGGCTGCAATGCTTGGGGCGCGGCCCCTTGCTTTTCTTTTAAGCTAGTCATATGTGGCAAACGCAGCTTGATGCGCGTGTAATGCACAGCAGTTAGGTATGACCTTCGCGTCCGCGCAATACGCAATAGCGACAGCGGGGGAGAGGCGAGGCTGCCGTTGGCGCAGTGGACGCACGCAGACGCGGGTTCGGGCCATAGGCACGTAGCGGGAGATTTTGAAGCGCCGGGATTTTTTTAAGGCACGAACGGCTTTCCCATAAGCGCGTAAGTCGAAGCGGTAGACGCGTTGGAGATTAATCGCGAGCAGCAAGAAGCGCACAACAGTTTTTAATTTTCCAGTAGACTTTAGTCCAAAAACTTGTCTACACGCCACAGCAAGTTCATCCGGTAATTTGAACGCCTGTGCTTTGCGCTCGTCCAACCGGCCGCGCCAGTACGCACTATTTTCGCCAGCGTAGAAAGAGTTTGACGAAGCCAGCGCCCCTTTTTTTACAGCCTCATCAATCGCATCCCGGTCCCGCAGCAACTGACAGAGGCGACAAAATAATGTTGAGATGTGGGTTTTTTCGTTGGGCAGGTAAACCAAATCTTCGAGATGGAGACAGGCCTCGTGCGCTAAGTACCCGCAATCAACACACTTATCATCATTGTCATAACTGAATCTATGGCCCGCAATACAATATGGCACTATTGCGCACGCTGGATCGTCTTGGTAAACTTTCAGTAAACGAACGTGATTGTCGTTAATTGGAGCCCGTGCGTCAGCGCGGGCTTCTTTTTTATACTTCTTCATAAAGCTGCGGCCTCCTCCTGTAACGCCTTCTTTACGCCCTCCGCTATCGCCTCAATATCGGTTCGCTTGAAAAGACGATGTTGGTTAAAAGGGTGCCGATTATATGGAATTAGCCCACGGTCGGCAGCCGATATAACGGCGTGGCTCGGCATCCCCAGCACGTCAGCAACAGCGCCGACACGTAAAAACTCCTCTTTGAGTAATTTCATTTTGTTCGCTTATACGAATAAACGGCGTCCACATGAACGCCGTTTAGCTATTTAGCAAAAACGTGTCCACTCGGACTTCCTCGTTTTTGCTAGTAATTTAGCGACTTGTTGTAACCGTCGGGGGCTCGCCTGTGTGCCTACCAGCGGGGCACATTACTACTAAGTATAGACAGCCAAGGGAAACTGTCAATAGGAAAATGCCTAGAGAATTGAGCATCCACAACTTCATAAAAGCCCATACTCTAAAGTTTGGTTTTGACTAGGAAGAATAGAGCAGAGGCCGCGGCGGTTGGACCGGCAGAGGAAGAAAATCATCAAACGGGACAGATGGGACGCTTCTTTTCACCAATTAATATATACTTTTCAGCCTACCTACCAACACATAACTACTTATAGACTTCATTAAATAATAGAATATAAGTGTCCCGTCTGTCCCTGTTGGATTTTGCGGGGACGAGAAGGCTTGTGGGAGCAAAAAGTCGGGACACTTCATCTGTCCCGCTCTGTCCCATCTGTCCCGTCCCTACATTCTTGCTGGAAAAAATAGGGCGACACACGACCTTGCAGTGTTATAGTAAGGATATGGCCTCTGTTGGCACCAAGAAAATATCACCGCGCGAGTGGGCGCTCGTCCGAAACCTTATTGATCCGGATTCACCAACCTTTTCTAACTGGTATCGAAGCTCGATTGCTGCTGGCTATTCCCCTTGGTCAGCAAAAAAAATATCAGAATACATTAGCCGGGGCCGCATCAAAGAAATCATAGAGCAAATGAATGATCCTAAGCTAGTTAGCTTAATGAAAGCTATTCAAACCGACAATAATAACCGACCAGAGGGTGCGCCAGTGGAAGTACGCCCGTCAAAGCGCGAATTGAAGCGTCAGAAGATTGCACAAAATAATCGTTCAAACATGGTATTGAACGAGCTTGACGCAATGCTTGGCGCATCAAGGGGATAATCACCTTTCCAGTCCCCGCTCGACTGCTACATTCACAATCCGAAAATCAATCCCAAAAAATTGAAAAACAACACCACCCCCCAAAGCAGAGCAAGCAACGCCAAGAACGTGACAACTGCTGTGATAATATAGAGCACAGGCGTCCCGATAGTAATTAAAGCAGCCTTGCCAACTTTTACACCAGTAGTGCTTTTATTGGCTTGCCCCATATGTAATTCCGATCAGAGTAATTACTAAGATAGTGACTCCCAAAGCAATGACATTACGCATATATATTCGCACTATTCGCCGGACGTCATACAATCGTTGTACTGGAGCTGATAAAGTTTGGCTGCTTCCGCAACAACGAATCCCGGATTGCTTCTAAAATAGGGCGCAGTGGTGGCTGTATAAGTATCGCTCCACTGCTGTGCTACGACTTTACATTGAGAGTCTTTAAGAAAGAGATTTTGTGTAGCTTGTTCTTGAGTACGCTGCTCTACTGCCACTACTTCTTTTTGATGTTGAGCTTCCTGTTCTTCCTCTTTCCGTTTTTCGCTCTGCATCGCTAAACGTATTGCTTCCCTTGAATACCCATTTTTTCTCATTCTCGTTTTCCAAAAGTCTGACTCGTCATTGCTTGGATTGCGCCCGTAAACAGCATAAAACTCCTGTTGAACTATAAGAGGCACATTAGGCTCCGCGGAGTCTTGAGAAGGTGTAGGTATACTCGCTGCTGGAGCAACTGTAATAGCTGCTTTGACTGCTGGCTTCGGAGTCGCTGCTGGTGAAGAGCTGGGTGTTGGCGACGGCGACGGATCGAGCTGCTCCTCCTCAACTGGCTCTTGAGTAGGACCAACTTGTCGTTCTTGTAGTAATTGAAGCTCTTGGCGCAGCGCCGATTTCTCGACTTCGTTATTCTTCTGGACGCTATATACAGCGGCACTGCCGCCGCCTATCACAATGATGGCAGCAATAGCAATGATGAGGGGTATGATCGCAAAACCGGCTTGTTGATTCATAGAATTATTTTCTTTGAACGCGCGCCGGCGGCTAATCAAAAACTCGCCGCCAGCGATACCTTTCGGTACCTACGCGAGTTTCCCCGCGCAACTCTGGAAAGAGTGCTAGACGACGAGCGCCTTGCTTTCCAGAGATTTGATGCCATGCCCCACTAAAAGCAGGGTTTAGGCAATAATAAATTGTATCTACGTCTTACTTGAATTGAGCCCAAATATCAAGCTTGATGAAATCTTCCCCCTTGCTTGAAAGAGCTTAATGTGATAGTATTGTAACACTGATATGAAGTCAATCAAGAGAGTTCCAAAAGATGTTAGCGGCCCCGACCGCAAACGAGTCCTTATTACGGCTGAGGCATCACTTTATAAGCAACTTAAAATCCGAATGGTTGAAGAGGAGCGTACTATCTCGCAGTGGTTTGAAGAGCAGGCAACACAATACCTAAAGCGGAAGGGCATCTAAAAACCAAGGTTTTTAAAAGTGTCGTAGTAGCGCGGCAGCGTTTCCTGGTGGCTGATCTCGTCATTATAAACCTGCAACATCTCAAGAGACTGGTGCCGTGAATACTTGGCAACCTCGACAACGTTGCCGTTCAAAGATTTAAGCAGAGCAGTTATAAAGTAGTGCCGAAACCCGTGCGTCGAGCGCGGGATACCCAGCTCCCGCAATAACTTTTTCACCATCGTGCGCACGGAGTAGGTGGTCAATCGCCGGTGTTTGCTGTTATTGCTAAAACTCGTGAACAACGGCCCATCAGCAATGCGGTTCCCTTCGACATGCGTCGCAAGTGCGCGTACAACAGCCGGATGTAGGTACATCATTTCTTTATCATGCTGACCTTTGCCGCGTACCTGTATTGTTTTATTCACCAGATCAACGTCGCTGCGATCAAGCCTAATAATTTCTATCTGGCGCAGTCCCTGTAGGGCCAACAACGCGACAATGGCTCGCAGGCGTAGGTTTTGATATGAAGCCGGCAGCCGCTGCAGCGCGTCGCTGATGCGCTGTACTTCACCGGCATTGATTCCTTCCTTCTTGTGCTTCTTGCCAAGCTCGAAGCCTTTTATATTCTTCGTAATATCAGGCACCTGTTCCCGGTGTGCCAGTTCCTGCAACAGCACTTTAGCGGTATAAAAATAAGCGTTCTTCGTACTCGCGGATATATTCGGCTGCTCGGCCAGGAATCGCTTATATTGACGCAGCGTATTGCGATTAAAGCCCTCGGCCAGCAGGTAATCAATAAAGTGAGGTGCACGCCGCCGGTAGGCGTCTTTGGTATTATCAAGCGTATCCATGCTATCTAACACGGAGCGCACCGCGTGCATCATAGCCTCGCGGCTGACTGTTGGCGAAGCTGCGGCTGGCAGCAAAGCGCCGGAGGCAGCGGGCTGCTTAGGTGTGTCAGTCATAGCTTATTTATTGCCTGCGTACTCATAGCCATGCGAGCGCGGTCACGCTGCGCCGAGTCGAGTACATCAATGATGCTGCACGCTTCGATCAATGCTTGCTGGCGTGTGCTGGTTATCCTGCCGCTGGTGATCTTCCGCCCCGTAGTAAACTCGCAAACTTGCCAGGACTTATCATACAGCGGCGAGCGATTGACGATCAGGCAAAAACCTTTGTATGTCCCGGCATCGTAGCCGATTAGCTCGCGGTGCTCGATACCGTCAGCGGTATCTATTGGGGTTTTGAAAGTGATTTTTTTCATAGCTCCGCCTTAGTCGTGCCAGACACACGCTGACGGCTCCGCCGCGTGGTCGTGCTGGTATATACAGTTCTGTCCGATCGGGTCCAGGCTAATGCTTGCCGGAAGTAGCTGCTCAACGCTGCACGCGATGCAGATGTCCCCAGCGTTCTCCTCACGGGGTCCCTCGCATACCGGGCAGTCGTCCACCCGCACGGGGACGGAGACGGTTGCACCGTTGCAGTTGCGCAGGACGCGCCGGGTGCCGTCAGCGAAGATGTGTTTGTAGTCGGCGGGTGTTTGTGTCCATTCTTTTGTGGTGATTGTTTCCATAATGGTTTTGATTGTTTACTGAATAAATGAAGTTAGGCGGCACGCTGTGCGCGCACCGGCTCCGGCTCCTGGATCATCGCTTCCAGCTCGTCGACGAACAACGCGCCCTGGCCATCGCTCTGCCAGTCAGCGGGGTCAATGCCCCAGCCGAAGGCATACACGAAGCCGGGCAGCAGGCGCTCGTTCGCGTTCTTGAAGTCATAGGGCTGGAAAGGTAACGGCAGTCCGCCGGGCAGATGATCCGCGCCGCTCTTGATCGCCTCCTCCATCCGGTCTATCTGCTGGCGCTGCACGTCCGGCAGCGCATCCCAGAGCCGGGCACACTCCCCGTGCCAGTTGATGTCCTCTAGCCACCGGCAGACGAATATGCGGCGCAGCGCGGGGTGGTCAATTGATGTCAGGATGTTTGTTAGCGCTTCTTTTTGGGTCATATGATGATTATTTAAATGATTAAAGTATCACTGATATATATGTATCAGTGTTGTATAGATCAGACAAGAGAGACTTATCAACAAGTGCGGCCCGGCTCTGCTCCTACGTTCGCAAACTCTAAATATCGAAAGTAGACGCCGGGCCGGTTGTAGTGTGTAATCAGGCCGGCAAAGAAGGCGCGGCGCATGTAAAGATTGGTGCACCTTCTGGCGTGTGGATGCGTGCCGGTGATAGTGGCGTGTTAAGCTGTGTTACCTGCTCCGTGTTTTATTTTCTCTGAATGTAAGGACCCCCAATCCCAAAAACACCTCCCCTATAGGATGGTACATACATTGAAAAGGGTCCCCCTATCACACGCACACGCCCCTGCCCAAAAAGTAGGTTCCTTATTGCCAGCAGGAGGTGGTCATACAAAAATTATACTTCCGTCTTTAATCGACCGCTCTATATAACAAAATCTCCCGGAAGGGGAGGTCTTGCTAGAGTAGCACGCTTGGTAAACCCGTAAGCCACTCTCGCTTTTAACCGCACAAGGCGGACTTAGTACACGATTATGTTCTCAGTCCGAAGACTGAAAAATACCAACTCTGGCTACTCCACTTTTAATACTATTCGCACGTTCAGGACTTCGACAAGTAATACCTATTCTACTTTTGCTCTACGGGCAGTGTCAAAACTACCTGCTATCGTTTACCTATTTTCTTTTCCTCCAAGTACACATCAATCGCCAAATCAGCGATTTTGTAGGAGTCATCGATAATTGATTGGACTTGCTCATCTGAATATTTCTCATTGTCCTCCTTCGACAGCTTCTTTCGTGCCTGGTCGATTGTTATCATATTTTTTTGATTAAAGTAGCCGCATCGTGATCCGCTCTGTTCACACTCTTTGATACTTGGTAAAAATCAAAACGAAGCGCGTCTGATACATCAAGCGCGGATCGTAGTTGACCAACCTCAGTGATATCAGGATTTAGCCACTCGTCCTCTTCGCCGCGCTCCAACACTACCGGCATTCGGTGATGTACTTTTTGCATGGAGGGCAGGGCATTAGTCGTGAGTATTAGGTATTCGTCTTCATCGCATAGGCCAGCAAACGAAAACAATTCATGATCCTTTAATTGGAAGTAATAGGGTTGCTTGCCATCTACGCGCATCCACTCAAACCACCCTCGTGCCGGAACTAAACATCGGCTGCGCTCAAACAACTTCTTGAAGGTGGGCTTTTCAGCAACCGTCTCAGACCGCGCGTTTATCAAACCTCTGCCGCCCTTTTCCTTCGCCCATCGTGGGGTAATTCCCCAGCGTAATACGTCCACCTGCCGCCCTTCACCACCTGTTATCACTGGCATCGCTGAACCGGGTGCTACGTTGTAGCGGTCAGCGAGTTTTTCTTTGCCTTTTGGCACATCAAAACGCTCATACAGAGCCTCGGTATCGAAAAAAGAGTATCGCCCGCACATAGCTTGATCCTAACATCGTTAATTGTGCCATGCTATATTTCTTATATGTTCGAGCTCAAAGGCGTTCGGTGCCAAAGCTGTGGCGTGTCGCTCGTAACAGACGACGTTGGTGGCGGCACTGAGGCTCACGGCAAGAAAACAACGACGTACTGCAGCAATTGTTATCGTGATGGGCGATTCACTCAGAGCATCACCCTCTCAGAAATGGTGGCGCTGGTAGAGGATAGGCTGAAGGCAGAAAAAGTGCCTTGGGTTATGAGAAAGTTGTTTGCGGCAAAGATACCAAGTCTGAAAAGATGGCGGGGTGTTGGATCGCTATGATGTTTAGAATGTCTACGCGGATAGGCTGGCGCCGTATACTACTAAATTCAACTGGCTAACTCTTCAAATGCCTGATGAAACCGTTCAGCGTTAGCTACGAGCCAAGCAAATTGACTCGGCCAGTCTTGTGCCTTATCTATTACCGCATCGTGCGTCAGTCGGATGCGCGTGCGCTTTGTATCTTCTTCAGCCAGCCACTCCACCTGGGTGCCCACAATTTCTTCAAACTTGACCGCCTGATCATGTAGGGCTGCAAATAAATCTTTGTTGTTGTTAATTGCTATCTGGCAGACTATTTTTCCTTCCCGCGCTAAGATCATAAGTTTGAGTCGCGCATCATTGCGACTCAAAAAAATGCTTAGTAGATAGGATAGGCTGCTAGGAGAACGCGATTTAAAGCGTAACTTACTGCCCTGAGAGGCCGCATAAGTCATAAACTGCTGCCAGTATTCAAGCTGCTGGCGTTGAAACTCAGTAGGGGCGTGTACTCCGCCAGAGCCAATGTCTTTCTTTACTTCGGCGCCAAAGAGGCGGGGGATGAGTATCTCGTAGTCGTCATGCTTATAGTACTCAAGCTCAACTGCATACACGTCAAACTTACTATTCTCGTTTATATACACAATTAGGTCTTTGAGTCGGTCACTTAATCTATCCATCAGGACGACAAATTTGAGTACACCACTATTCATGTTTTGGCGTAGTTGTTCAAGGACTCGGTCTGCCTCATCGGTTTCCAACTCAAAAAAGCTCTGCACCTTATCTACGAGCGTGGTGCCAAATTGTGCTAAGGCTTTCTGGTCGAGAGTCTGAACGAAGTTTTCAAAATCTGCTGTATGGCGCCATAGCGAGGCACCATAATCTAGCACCTGTGCTAAGACCAGTCTCTTGTCTGGATTCCTGTGCAGCTTCGTCTCGATTACATAAATAGTCCCCTCCTGATCAATTCCTAACGCATCAATAGGGCCGCTCGGTGTGGGAAATTCGCGGGCAACGACGAGCAATTTTATATCCTCCTGAATATCATAGAGAGGAATAATATCCGGATTGCGATAGACGTGTTGTTGTAGGTAATCTTCAGCCTCAATGCGGGATTGGTCGATGCGTTTTGCTGGATGGTTGCCCTGGGCAATGAGAATAGCCATGTTTTTACCATATAGATTCCCTCAAGTGTTCACAACTCACTTGCACCAATTGAAGCCAAAGAACATATTACGAACAGACCTATGTCATATGTACTCGCCCCGCCGCTTCCCTTTCTAGGCACCATCGCCGCCGGTTGGCCCAGTCCGGCAGAAGAGGAGCTGGGAGATATGCTCTCATTTGATGAATGGCTCGTTCCGCATAAAGAATCTAGTTGTCTCGTCACTGTGGCCACGAACGCCCTGCGAAGTGAGGGCATACTACCTGACGACTTGGTAATTATGGAGCGCGGCCGCAATCCACAGCATGGCGACATCGTGGTGGCCGAGATTGACGGCGCACCCATCATACGCAGGTATGAATCCGGCAGCGGAGTGCTGCGACTGGTAAGCGATATTGGTGAACAAATACTAAGCGAAGAATCTGATATCCGTCTACTCGGTGTGGTTACGTCCGTCATTCGTAAATACCGATGAGCGCAACATATATTGTCCATTCCTGGCCGAAAGCCATCGCCCATATCGACGGCGACGCTTTTTTCGCTTCCGTTGAGCAAGCCGTGAAGCCGTGGCTCAGAGGGAAGCCGGTTGTCACTGGTAAAGAGCGCAACATCGTTGCTGCTGCAAGCTACGAAGCCAAACGATTCGGTGTTAAACGCGGCGTGGCGCTGTGGGACGCCAAGAAGATGTGCCCCGATCTAGTAGTGCTGCCGACCGATTACGAAACCGTCAGCATCTTCAGCAAGCGAATGTATGCCATCATGCGCCGCTATACACCAGCGGTTGAGGAATACAGCGTCGATGAAGGCTTTATCGACCTGACCGGCCTACGCCGCCTACATCGCGGAAACTATATGACAATAGCCGCTCGTCTCCAGGAAGACATCCATCGCGAGCTTGGGATAACGGTTACGGTCGGGTTATCGGTCAGTAAGGTGTTAACTAAGGTGGCTTCTAGCCTGGGCAAACCTGCGGGCTTTGTCGCAATTAGCGCCCGTGAACGCGAAGAGTACCTCAAAGACTACGCTATTGGCGACGTGTGGGGCGTGGGGGCCAACACAGAAGCGTTGCTCAAGGGGCATGGCATGCAAACTGCCTTGGCATTCGCGCAGCGATCCCGTGATGACATCGCCAAACTACTAACCAAGCCCGGCATTGAAGTTTGGGAAGAGTTGAATGGCAATTCGGTGCTGCCAATAGAAACTGCACCGAAAGAGGCCTACCAGACTATCAGCAAGGTTAAGACGTTTACGCCGTCCTCAAACGATAAGGAATACGTCTATGCGCAGTTGTTTAAAAATCTGGAAAACGCCTGCATTAAAGCGCGACGGTATGACCAAGCTCCAAAACGGATTGCGGTCTTTCTCAAGCGGCACGATCATAGGGCGTTTGGACTCGACGCCAAGCTGAACCGACCTTCAGCCTTTCCCAGTGACCTTATACCAATCATTAAGAATCTCTTCGATGATCTTTTTCAGAGCGGTACAAGCTACCGCGCCACCGGCATCATATTGGGCGACCTTGTTGAGGCCCGGCCAACACAGCCCTCCCTATTCGAGAACCCCCTAGAAATACTCAAAAAACGTAAAGTCTATGCGGCAATAGACGACCTTCGAGAACGCTTTGGTAAACACGCAGTCCATCACGGAGTCAGTTTGCCCGCCCAACGCACGCAGCATCTAACAGTGCGCGGTGATATGCCGATGCGTAAGACAATTATCTTAAAAGGGGAGACTAAGCGCCGCCGCCTACCGCTGCCAATGCTGCAAGCGAGTGCTCGCTAGGACATGTTAATCAATACTTTTCCTAGAACGATAAACTGCGTAGTTGATGCGGGTCTTTGGCCAAATTGACCTCAATCCAAGAATCGAAAACGCCGTGTTTATTCAGCACGTCACGCTCGGACTCAAGACAATCGTCGTCAATCCAGCGAAACGCCTGACTAAAATCAATTGCCTCGGTTTTTAGCGTATCCCAATAAGCAGGCTTGATCTGTTTGAGATAGGTAACAGTCGGCTCGCTAAAGTACCTTTCCAATGTAGGTACTGGGTCGTCACCAGGGTTCCGGCAATGCGTGGTCAACCAATAGACACTGTGATTTTCAACAACATGTTTAATAAATTGCTCGGCATGAAGGGCAGATTGCTTGTCATTAGCAAGAATGACGCCGTCAATATCGAGATAGATGTTCATTTTATTCAGTTAGCTTTCGGATAATCCGCTTGCCCAGACTACGCAAATTGCCTTCTTGCTCAACATCACTCAATACGCCATTTTGCAGACGATTCAGATTTTTCTGCCTTTCCTCTTGGGTATACAGCTCAGAAAGACCATTGAGGTCGGCACAGTCCATACAGTAACCAGAATAATCTGCTCGCACGGTTTTTCCGCAGCCTAAGCAAGGTTCTTTTGTCATATCCACTTCTCCGACAACCTTAAATTTCATAATGACGCTGCGAAAAGATCGGGTAAAAAAGCGATACCAGCAAAGTACATAACAAAAGCCAGCACGACTGCTAAGACCACATACTTTCCAATGGTGACTCCTCGTGATTCAAAGAGTGTGCCTAATGATCGCCGCATGCGCCGGGCCTCCCAATAGCCATAGGGCATCATGACAAACGTACCAATGAGCACTGCTGCCAAGAATCCCTCGGGGCGCAAACTGGTGACGACAAGCGTTATCGCACCCGCAATAAGAGCAAGTAAGCTTGAGAGAAGATACATCGTTGGTGAACGGTGATGATGCACGCTGGTCTTAGGAGGGGACATTTGCTTTATGTGCTCAAAAGAATCAGCCGAAAACTCTGGCTCTGATTTTTTGGGTTGTTCGGCTTCTGCCGGTGAAGGAAAAAGTGCTTCCATAACCGCGCCCGCGCCAGCTAGCGCCAGGATGGCACCGAAGAGAAACAAAAATACTGCGCGGTCAGTAAAACTACCGAGTCGATCAAGTACGGTAAATGCGAGCAATGTCCCACCTGCATAGAGAAACATCAATCCCACACCGAACATCCACAATCGTGCTCCCGGCCGCTCTTCTAGGGGCGGCAACGGTTCTAGTTCCTCTTCATCGATATCTTCGATCCATTCTTTTCCCGGCATCGGGCCATCGCCGTCAGCCCAACGCTGGAGCGCTTGAACATACGGTGCAGGAAATCTCTCGAGAATAGTTGTTTTACTTTTATGTAGTACGGCCTTTTCTCCATGAATAACAAGTTTTTCACTTAAATCCTCACCCGCAACATAGAGGTAGTCTTTTTTGCTATCCAATTGGTGCACGATCTTCACATCAGCTACATCAAGCATCTCCTTTGTAAAAACATCCGGACTGGGTCGGCTTGTTGAAAACACGACAAGCATATTATTCTTGCCTTTGTGCTTCGTAATATTCAGTAAGGCCTCTTCAAATCGCTTCTTATCCTGAACCACCATATTGCACTCCTCGATATGAATGACAATGCCGCGTGAGGCGCTGGATTTACCCTCCGCCCGACGGATGCTCTCCTGCCCCAGCTCTTCAAAAGCATCCAGCCCTTCTTTGGCAGTTTTGACTACGGGGCGATATAGGTAACGCGTGTCAGGCCAGTTCGAGAAATCAACCTGCGTCATATCCATAAATACAAACCCCAGCTCGTCTGGAGTGTTGTACTGCAAAATCTGCCGATAGATATGATTTTGAGTTACGCTTTTACCGGACCCACTGCTCCCAGCCAGAAGAATGAGTGAGATGTATTCATTGGGCGAAATACCAAACACTGCCCCCTTCTCATCACCTCGTATTTTTCCAAGAAGAACAATGCCTTTCATAGCTACATTGCCTGCCAGATTTCATAGGCATCATCGTCATCAACTCCCAACTCATCGCGCAAATCCAACACCTCTTGAGCTTCTGATGCATCCAGGTCGTGATCTTCCATCAACTCTCGCATTTCGTCGTTATTCATGAGAATAATTGTACTTGACCCCATATTTTCCACCTATTTGTAATCAATCTTTTGACTCCGGTTCATATAACCGACGGGCATTCCAATAAGCACAGTGATCACAGCTTTGGCCGGCATCTGGTATCGCATCATTTTCCAGACAGTCTTTTATTTTTAATAGAGTTTTTTCTACCCAATCATCATTGCCTTCATAAGGAATAAGATGGACATCAAAATCGATGCGCTTATCAAATGCTTTACTGTCCAACTTACCAGTGCAGTAAACAAAGTAGCCTGTATTAGAAACATTGAGACCATTTCGCCTTAACAGCCACTGGTACACTTCCATCTGCCGCTTATAGCCATCCTGCCACTCCTTGTCCAACTCTTTGACTGCCTCCTCCTTGGCTGTGGCTTTATAATCCACCACGATATATTCATCGTTCTTGTTGATCCACAGGTCATCAATTGCTCCGGTTACTAAGATTCCCGTGGCTTCGTGTAAATGCCTCACTCCGCCAAAGTTGCGTCGCCATTCGTTTAATTCATCGTGAGCGACTGGCCGGGCATCAATTCCATATTCTTTTTGCAACGGGTGCTGTTCACCGTTAGTGCGGTGAATATCAAATTCAAGCTTCAACAAATGATCTACTGCGCTGTTTAGGGCAAATGGAAACCCTGGCACGCGCTTCACACCGAGTTTGTTGTCGATATAAAAGCAGCGAGGACATTCTAAAAATAAATCAATCTTGGAACGAGAGAGTTTCCATTGGTCGCCGCCGTAATTCCAGGCTGGGCCTCGGTTTGGGTTGTAGTACTCGGACATATTGATTATGAACTTATCTCCTCAATCTCCATATCATCAGCACTCAAATGCTCTGCAAATTGTGATACCTTTTTGCCAATTGTGTTTATAAGATAAACTCGCTTTTTAGCTCTAGTAATCGCTACTAGCATTTGATATATTTCGCTACTTGTAACTTCTTTTTTAGCAGGAAACTTACCTTGATCAAAACCGATGACAAAAACCACATCTGCTCCTAACCCTTTTGAGTTAAGAATGTTGCAAACCGTTATATCAAAATTACAGATTGGTCTGGGTAAATAGAGATTTCCCTTTTTTAGCTCGCTAATTAAAACACTCTTTCGTATATCTTCATTTTGAATTTTTCGCTCTTCATCTCCACCATCAGAATCCCAATTTTCAATATCCTTTTCTAGAATCGATACATTCTTATTTGATAATTTCGCTAAACTAGAAGGCGTCCCATTTATGATGGTGTTTACAGTTTTAGCATTTTTCTTATGCTTATTCTTTTCACCCTCATCAGCCGGATCTCCTAAGATTCTCCATCCTAAGAGTGAAGATTCGTCTTTTGCAATGAATTTATAGGCATCAATTCTATTTTGAACTAAGGGAATAATTCCTCCATCTCCTCTATAGTCAACGTTTTTAAATCCATAATTATTTAACTGATGTGCCACAGTTTTTAACAATGCCTCACAACTGCGCCCCTCACCAACTACAAGCACATCTTGCATTTTCTGACTTTCGGCAATTTTCTCAATTTCACCCTTTATTTTATATGCAATCATCCCGACAGGGCAATTCTTGATCAGATGAATCTTCTGATTGGCACTCGAGTCAGTATCTTTGCCATCACTACTTCCTGTTAGATAACAAATGAATTCCTTTTCAATTCGCTTTTTCGCTGGATCAGTCTCTGTAGAATCATTAAGTTTGAAGGCGGAGACAAGATCATGAAAGTATTTAATGATGACTTTTGTGCAACGTGAACAGAATCTCAACTTAAAACTCTCCCAATCCGTATTGGTGTCATGATATTTTAATCGAATGAAGGAAGGTGATGAACCCTTGAATGCGTATAGTGCTTGATCGTCATCGCCAACAATAACAATCTCATTTTTCTGCGCAAGTAAATCTACAAATTCCGATTCAATCGAATTAAAATCCTGATATTCATCAACAAGAACCAAATCGTATGTTGGTATTTTATTTTGATCTTTTTTGCAAATTTGAACGGCATAATGCACAACATCTGCATCGCCAATTGCTTGGTAGTACTTTGTTTTCTTCGTATAATTTTCATCACCAACTTCAAATGATTCTATGCCTTCTTTCTTAAAATCTTCCGCAATAATTTCATACATTCGGGGGTAGTAATTCCACCCCTTACAATGCTTTAATACAAAGCTTCGTGCAAAGCTATGCATTGTTGTAGTTTTTGCTAGTCCGCACAACTCATCCGCGAGAGCATCTCCTAACTTACCGATAAAAGTTATTGCCAAAAAATTCGACTTACCTTGTTTGCGCTTATCTTTAATGAGCTCACCAAGCATGTGGCTCTTGCCAGTGCCTGGTCCAGCCACAACAATTTTCCTTTTGTGTATAGAATCCTTGATTTTTTTTAAATCATTTTCCCTCTCTGTTTTGTGATCAATAGACGTCCTTGTCATATCTTTTGTTTCAACACTACGCACAGCGGTTTATTTTCCAGATTTAGTTCGATTGTCTTGTTTGCACAACATCTGACAATTCTCTGCGGTCGTTTTACCACCCTCATGCCATGGCGTTATATGATCGGCTTCCATTTCCTCTAAATCAAAAGATTTTTTACACCAAACACATTTACCTTTCTGTCTTTCATAGGCTTCGCGTTTCATTTTGTCATTAAACACGCGTATTGAAAGATGTTTTTCTTGCCTAGTTAAAACATACGGGTAGATACCCCATTTTTTCGTTACATCTTCATCTTGCATCAGTTTAGCAATTTCGGTTTCTAATTTAGAGGCGTTCAATTTCTTGTCTTTGAATTGATTGTATAATTCACCCCAATTTACGATTGCCATTTCTTTTCGATGATTGGGGAAGGCCTTACGCACCCAGGCGACTACATTTTGGAAATAATTCCACAGTTCGTCAGCGTTTTTGTTATGCTGATGCTTGGCCATATAATCTTCTATGTTGCCGTCATTGATCCACGAAAGCGCGGTTTCTAAATATTCCTGCCGGATTGGTGAGCCGCTCAGTAATTGTCCGCCATCATTTGCCAACAGATATGCGGCACAATTTGATTTACTGAATTTGAGTTTTGCGTCGGAAAGCCATGGGCCGGTATAAACTGCATTGCGGATTTCTTGGTCAGTCAATTTTTCGCCAGCAATATTAATTATTCTAAACCAATCCAATCTTTCTTTATCTGTTCCTTCGCAGAAATAAATCATAAGTTCATAATCCAAAATTTTGTCCTGCTCTTCTTTGGTCAGATTATGGAAAAAGCGGTCGTTTAACGAAAAGTCGCCAGTAACATATTGTCCAATGCTGATGGTGCGTTGTTGGCCGTCTAAAACTTCGTACCCTCCATCATCTCTAATCATCCAATACATCACATTCAACGGGAAGCTATTTTTGATTGTTTCGATCACAGCATTGCGTTGCTTTTCCTTGTACACAAACTCACGTTGATATTTGGGACGAATATCTAACTTGCCACTGTAAGCCACCACGCCTTCTTCGGCGCTATCTTTGTAGCCGACAATCACTTCGCGAATTGGTATTTTGTGTAGATCAATTTTCATACTAATTCTTTACTTTCTTGTTTCTGATTACAATTCTGGCGTAAAGTATCGACAAATATCCGTCCGCATTATCAGCAGTATAATAAATCCCATCTGGCCTTTTGGACCAAAGTAGTGTTGCTCGTGTATTAGCCTTGCTTCCATTTGATATAGAGCCGTCTTGATTGATTTGTTTCGGGTTTTTATATCTCTTTATCGGCGTTGCCTCAAACTCATCTCGCCCAGAAGTGATTCCTAGAATCTCAAATTGATTGGGATTGTATTTGTCAAGAAAAGTAATCGGTACCCCCATTCTTCTACCGTAATCCATGGGAATATCACTTACTTTATCGACATTTATCGCTTCGTAATTATCATATTTTAGATATTCTTCTTGCGAGTATTTCTTATATAAAGTCAATTCCTCATGGCGTTTTAAAGTGTCCAGGTTCGTAAACCACACGATACGCCCCATACTGAAATATTTCACACCATTTTCAATCTTCTTTCTTGATTCTGTTGGTATGTCGTAATCCATCGGAACCTGAAACCATTTTGTCCCGTTATTGTCATAACCAAACCACAATTTGTTTTCTTTTATCAGTTTAAAAAATTCTTTATATGTAATCGCGTTCTGGTCACCAAGAATTATAAACTTCTTTTTATACTCGACTAACTGCGCCACATACTCACGAAACAAAGAAAACGGCGGGTTAGTTACCACAATATCTGCCTGCTCCAGAAGTTCGATACACTCATCACTGCGAAAATCTCCGTTACCTTTAAGCGGGGTGGCGATGTTGGCGTCGTTTTTCAAGAGCCACCTCACATCGGTAAGCCCCACTGCGCCATCTGCATCGGTGTCCGGCACTTCATTAAGCTCGATCTTAAATGGCTCTTTGCCTTTCGGTTTTAAGCCTTTGACTTCAAAGAGCGGCAACTGCCCCCCAGCAATTGGTGACTTTGTATAGCTGGTGGTGATTAACTTTTTGAGACCAAGAGCATTAAAGTTCGTGGCAAAATACTTGAAAAAGTTGCTCTCAAACGGATCATCGCAATTGCAATACACGACTTTGCCACGAAACTGTTCTTTGTAGTGCTTTAACTCTTTTTCAATATCAACAAGTTGAGTATAAAACTCGTCTTTCTTTGCCTGGTTTGCTTTATGTAGATTACTATTTAATGACTTAGTAGCCATAATTTATTTCTTTTCTAGTTTGAAACTAATTTTGTAGGTATAAAAATCAATGTTAGGTGCGATAGATAGGGCGCGATGAATTTTAATGTCATCTTCAAACGCAATGATCACACCTTGTACAGTTTGATTGTCTTCGGCTAATTCTTCTTTGACATATCCCATATACCGCTGGATTTGACCAACAACCACATCACTTGCCCGACCTTTTTTAAGCTCAACGACCAGAATTACTTTTTTGTCTTTACTAATTGCCAAGATATCTATTGGGCCGGTATCGCTCGGATACTGTTGGCCGACCAGCTCACCCTCCTCCTCAAAAATGTCATACTTTTTGCCAAGCTCCGTGTTTGGCCAATTCTTCACCAAAAACTCCTCAAGATGTTCCTCCAGTGCAAACACTGATGGGTCTTCTATGGTTTCGTCAGTGGCAATTATACTTGGCGGACGCTTGCCGGCGATGAGCGCTTCAATCTCCTCGGCATATTTAGTGACATTGCTGACCGTTCCAATAGCGCCGGTGGAGTTCTTGAGCGCTTGGCTCATTTGGGAACGTTCAACCAAGCCAGAGTACCACCGAACACCCCGGCGATGGGGAAGGACGCCACCCTTATGATATTCATAATCCGTTATCACTTCGCCAACATAATATGAACCCTTGCCATCAGGTGAGAGAACAATGTCACCCACCCTTAACCCTTTGCCGATCGTGTGGAGCGCACCACATGCGAGGCCTGCGGATACCTTTGATTTTTTTTCGGGATACAGCTCAAGATAAACAGGAATAAACTTACGGTTGAACTCACGCCAATCATCCGGGAACTTATTACTCAAATCTGTATCCTCAAGCCACCCAGCGCCTATAAAATTCCCTTTGTATGCCTCATCGGCATGGACACTCCCACGACCAAGCATTATTCGATAGTAGTCTTTTGTTGCTACTTGAGTGCTCATAGCTTACGACCAGTACTGCTTAACTTCACCAAGTTGCTGCAGAACTTTGCTTCGCATCTGCTGCGCTCCCTCCGACAGCTTCCAGAGCTTATCTCGTCCGCCCTGCACTCTCTCCAAGTAGCCAGTGCGATAGAGTGATCCAAGTATTGCTCCTACCGAGCGGCCACTCATTTCTCCACCATTCATTTTCTGCACAATTTCAGACGTACGAAACGCAGACTTCTGTAACCCCAAAATCTCAAGCAGTGCTTTTTGTTGAGATTCGTTCAGATCGTCTATATTTCGTAGTTGACTCATGCACTCATCCTAATCATCATTAACAACCTGGTCAACTAAGTGCTTGTTTAATCCATGTACGTGCTACTTTAGATCAACCCTTGGCTCGCCACTCCAAACGCTCCAGCTACCCTTTTTTACAAGCACACAATTTGTCCAAGTCTGACTACGCTTGTCAGCACATACACAAATCCCATCCTTGCACAGTTAAGTCTTAGGCAAAAACAATGGCCGGGGCATAAGAGTATTTTTCGGGATCAATTTCCTTGACCCACGCCAGAAATTGTTTAACCTCATCGTAGAAGGAAAGTTCCAACTTTTTTTCTTCAAGTCCACTCACTCGGCTGTCTTGTTTCTAGCCCCAATTTTCCCTGCATATGACCACATTAAGGATTCCCGCTAGCAGCTAGGGGCGAAACAAGACAGCCTCGTTCGCAAGGTTCGTCTGGAGCTGATAGTTTGGTGTATGTGCGTGGTCTCTCGTAACTCGTGTGGTACCAAGCTCCTGTGGGATTACGTTTAGCTTGACATAAGATAATAAATACGTTAGCATGTAAAGTTGTACATTTTAGTATCTTGCGAGGAGATTGGAGTTAATGGAATGGCTAAAAAACGCATTTTAGTTCGTCAGTGTCGTCAGTGCCTTAGCTATTTTGCGACCAAACCAGGATTTGAATTTCATGGTTTGTCACAGGATGAGCTTCTGGGTAAGAAGGCAGTTCTGGAAGGCAAAAATCTCACCGTAATAGTAAGGGCTTTGCCGCGTTACCCTCGTTCCTTAGTAGGTGCAGAGAACGAAAGGACGATATGTTCTGATTGCTCTGCTTTCTTAGCAGAACTGCCCAAGTCAGGCCCTTTCAAGCCCAGAAAAAAACTAGCTGAATGACTTCACTTTTTTCACCTCCCAGTCAGAACCCCGTCACCAATATGGTGAGTGCATTAGGGGTTCTTTTTCTTACTCAATAACCTCTGCAAACTGTTTTATTTCACAAAAAATCGGTTCTAAAATTGA
>Ga0172379_10000846_pt1 | contig 69933 bp, 50 predicted proteins | sample GrowelOW334metaG_FD_119756 | JGI IMG/M metagenome (GOLD analysis project Ga0172379, IMG submission 119756) | Groundwater microbial communities from an aquifer near a municipal landfill in Southern Ontario, Canada - Groundwater well OW334 metaG | ecosystem: Environmental > Aquatic > Deep...
CATTTTTACCACCCTTTGGTCAAAACTTGATCCTTACTATAAATATCCCATAGTTAACGGCATGAATGATTTTCATTTAATCAACCATAACGGGAAGACCCTTAATTTTGCTGGATATAACCGCATGTATGAGATTGCTGTACATTTTTTAACGGATGCCCTTAAAAAATCAAAAGGCAAAAGGAGAGTAGTGGTTACCCATCATGTACCTACCAATTTATGTAATCCCTCTGAATATGTGGGAAATAGCCTGAATAGCGCCTTCGTGAATTCTTTAGGGGAACTAATTGAAAACAATAAAATTGATTATTGGGTATATGGCCATCACCACCGTAATTTGCCCACCGTTGAATTGGGCAAAACCAAAATATTGACCAATCAATTAGGATATATTAATTTCGGTGAAAATAAAGGATTTGATTTGGGGGCTTGTTTTGAAATTTGATATAATTGTTTGATATGAAAATGATAAAAGATGTAAACTATATTGTGATTCCTGAACTACCAATGGAACAGCAAAATCCTTTTTTGGAATGGCTTTATTTAAAACAATGTCCTATTGTCGCCAAAGAAGGTGAAAATGCCAACAATTGTGCTTACAAATGGGATTATGATGAATTTTTATATGTATTAAAAAAATAAGGAATAAACTGAATAACTTTAATTAAAACGTTATAATGTTGGATCCAGATACCATACTGAGTTATTTATCAATGAATAAGGATTACTTGATGACAAAATATTTTATTGATAAAATTGGTATTGTGGGTTCATTTGCAAGAGGCGACTTTAACGAAAAAAGCGATATTGACTTTATAGTTTACTTCAATGAAGAAGCAAAACGCCACAGGATATTTCGGTTATATAATAATCTCCAGGAGGAACTAGAAACTCATTTTGACCGGAAGGTTGATATTATAGTCAATGGAACGGTGCTTCCAGCATTTCAGGATATTATTCTAAAAGAGGTTCGATTTATATAAAAAATGGAATATGGAAAAATGTGGGGAAATACATGATTTTGTGATTATCAAAATGGATCATAGCAAAGATTGGTACTATTGCCCAAATTGCAAAAAGCTGCATGTGTTAGTTGATACGTAAACCGGCAAAACCGAACAATAAAATCCAAGGATTATGGGCATTTTCTTATCACAAGAGGAAAAAAAGGAGCTAATGGAAAGGAAGATAACTTTCGCTTATGGCCCGATTGGCGATGAATATAAAATCGAGTTTCTTTATCAGGAACTGTTTGACCTGTTGCTGCATAAGGATTACAACATTAGGTTGAATGCTTTTTTGCACTCAAACGGGTGGTTGTGGTGTGAGCTTGCTTTCCAGTACCTGGAAAAAGGTGAAACAGTTGACGAGCATTTATGCGGTATCGTTGACGGGAAGGAAGAGGCTTTTGACTTTCTTTTGCTGTTTGCAAGCTTTGAGAATGTAACCATTGTGGGCGAATCCGCTTCCGGCAAGGCATCGGACAAACTGTTTAACCTGATTAACTTCATCAAGCCAAGTCGTGACACGGTCAAATTGAATTAAACAAAAACTATAAAGGGGTAAAAATGGAACCAGAACAATTGATTGAGAAGTACCCAAAAATATTCGCCCTTGATGAACTGATAAGCTTTGACTGTCCGACCGGTTGGATGGGGTTGCTTGATTCGCTCTGTGGTTGCATACAGTCTTATGTAGACAATGGCAATACCTCTTAAGTTATCTGCAAACAGGTGAAAGAGAAATTTGGCCGTCTGGAGTTCTACAAAATGGGCGGGGACGAAACGGTTTTGGGCATGATCGAAATGACCAGGCATTTAGCCAAAACAACCCGTAAAGAATAACACAAATGGACTACGTGGATGGGATAAGGCTTGACGATGGCAAAAACGATGGGACGTGCTATACTGTGCGCTTTCCTTCCCTGCTTTGCTGCATCAAAGAGCATCACTTTCTTTTCTATACAAAAAACCGTTGGTACCATAAACTCGACATTTTGAGTGTGTTGGAATTGGATGGAAGGAGCGCCACTAACATGGTATGGTTTGAACTTCTGATTTTGGGAAGCGTACAGTTTCCGTTTTAAAATACTTGAATCATGAAAAAATGCGACAAGGCAAAGGTTTTCCCGACACTTACGGGCCTTTCCATTACTGGAAAAGCCCGTTTTGTATTACCCAAATTAAAAATATTCCAGGATCATTTTTTGGTTAGAATTAAATAAATTTCATCTACTCTTTTTTTAGTTAATGTTTGTTCCTGTATGAATACTTTAAATAATTCTATTTGCTTTTCAGATCTAAACTCAATATCATCCTCATAAACTTTCTTAAATTTTGCGTTATAAGTATTGAAAACATGAGTTAACTTTTCAATAAAATCTTCCGATGGGACAAATCTTGACCGTTGTTTTTTCTCAATATTCTCCATCTTAACCAAGATGTTCTCTAGAATGATCATTTCTGGTGTTTGTTTTTGATTTTCTTCCATTTTTTTAAGTTTTAAAGATTTGTAAATTTATTTTGCATAATAAAATCCGATTAATTTCTTAATGTTTTCAGTAATTCAATTTCAAGGTATTCGTTGTGACTTTCAAGAAGCTTTACCTTTTCAACTTTTTTGTATGTAAAAAAGGAAAAACCAATAAATGCTAAAAAGAAGCCAAAAACGACTGCTATCACCCAATTGGGAAGCCGGGTATTGCTTTTGCTGATAATCTTTTCAAGAAGAATTGAAAAAGCCTTTTGCTTTTCTTGATTTACCTCAAGAACTCTGACCAGCAGTTCGATACTCTCCTTACTTATCTCAACTTTGGTTTGCTGAAGTTTATCCGTTGAAAGTTTAATTGATTCTGCTGATTTTTTAAATGCTTCAATCTCCTCGATAAGGATTTCAGCTATGTCACTTACGTTGTATCTTTGTTTTGTCATAATTAACCTTTTAAACCATTATTTCTCCGGCGTTTTAGTTTTCTCTTACGCCATCTTTCTTGTGATTCCTCCTCATCGTCATTTGAGCTAAGCATACTCGTTGGGATGAATAAATTATCAAGCGGACTTTCAAATAATTGACCGATAGCTTGATTAGCATCATTCTGTTTCGAATTATCCAATTCATAGGAGGGATGTTCTTTAGATTTCATGTTTTTATCCATTTTTAAATTATTAGAATTATTTGGGTACTGATTTTTATTTTTAAAAGATTCGATTGTATTAAGTTTGTTATCGTGGCTTAATTCAGTGGAAATAGTCAACTGTTTCTCTTTTTGCTGAATTTTCCTGGTCTCAGCAATTAATCTTTCTGGATTTTGAAGTGTATATTTAAGGCAAACATCGGTGGCTAAAACCGTTGAATTGTCGAATCCAATTGTAAAATTCGTTAACTCACCTTTATCATTTTTTATAGGCCAAACGGTAACTCCATTTTCTCCTATTTTATGTATGAAGTTTTCTTTTGTGGTATCCTTTTCAAGAATTACATCCGATATTATGGAACATAGTTTGTCCTGAAGAATGGGTTTATTCTGGAGTGAATTTTGGAAACCTATATTTGCTTTTCCTGCTTCATTCTTGAAGGTTTGTTCAAGTTTTGCAAGGGTGTACTTATTGCCTATTTCACTGGCTTTGTAACTTTCACCATCCAAAACGGCTCTATAGCCCTGCACATTGCCTTGACTATTTATTGTGGGTTGTATTTCTACCCCTTTCTCTGCAACCCGAGTTAAAAAGGATTGGGGGGTTATACCCTTTTCAACCATCGTTTCGGCAAAGATTTTCTGTATTTTCTCCTTTGGAGTATCTTTAGTGGATCGTTTTAACCCTGATTGAGGCTGTTCAATGGTGCTTTTTAATTGTTGGTAGGAATATGCTTTGTCTATTTCAGATGCTTTGAATTGAATGCCATGCAGTGCAATAGTATAACCATCTTTTTTCCCCAGTTGTTCTTTGTTAAAAGTAATCTGCAACCCTTGGTGCTCCAATTTACTAAAAACATTATTATAGTTGGTTTTTGGATCAGATATAACTTTGGAGTAAGCTTTCCTAATTTTATCTAAGGTTGGTTGTTTAATAATTTGATTTGCTATTTCGACTTCTTTTGCACGGGTGAAATTCAAATCAATAGCCACTGCATCACAAACGGTCTGAATTTTTTTAGAGATGAAATTATCTTTATATGCAAAACCCTGCATATCAATACGATTCACATAAATGTGGAGATGATTATGGGTATCGTGCGGGTGTTTAATGGTAATTGACTGATGGTGTTCTAAACCCATTCGTTTTAACACTTCACGCGATAATTCAGCCCATTGCTCATTGGTGAGTTGCTTACTATCTTGCGGGAAAGGTGATATCACTATTGACAGAGTGTTATTTTCGCAACGGCCATTTAAGTCCTGAAAAATTTTAAACTCTTTAAAAACTTCAGCACCCGTTTCTCCAATAATCCTGTTAGTATCGACTATAATACCTTTTTTTGCATCCTCTAAATTGAGTTTTCTTGCATAATCTACCGATGCAACAGTATAATTCACGCTTTTTGCCTTACCTAACATATTATAGAAACTTAGATAAATGGGTTTTAAATAGATTAATTACAAGCCGAACATCTTCGTTTATTGGAGTAATATGATTCTTATACATATTCGAAATATTGGTGAAATAGCGCTCGTATTTGTGTAGTGCTATATAGGCTTCTATCTCTTCTGGAGTAAGTTTATATCTTGGTTCGTTACCTAATGCCGTTTGCCTTATGTATTCTGATAGGGTTAGTCCGCAATTAAATGCCTTTTTGGTCAATATCTTTTTCTCTAATGACGTAACTCGAATTTCAATTCTAAATCGTTTCATATTAATAGGTTTTTAACTCCGATAACCAACGGGCAGAGTGAGCCAGAAGTCTTTGGGAGTAGTGAAATGCAATGGAATGTACGTACAAAGACACCTCTGGCTATACACCATTCCAAGTTGAGATAATCTGAATTCAAGATTTAATAGCCAGCAAAAGAAAGTGAAGTAAATTGGAGCTATAATTATTAAGGGGATGAAAATATAGTATTTGCTTATTTGAATTAGAGTATAATAGTAATTTGGCATAGTGAGTAATTTTATGAGTTGAAAATTTTACTAATAAGTGGGTTCATTAAAAGTGGAAAAATGGTTTTCAATTTAGCTCATTTGGTGATGGTATACTGAAGTTTGATATTTACCCCAAATACACTTCTTAATGCTTCTTTTAGTGAGTCAATATTCTTTTCGCAAATATCTCTTTCCTCAATCGAACAACTAAAATAGATTACCTCTGAAATTAGTGTTGGGTTTATATTTAATAGGTGTCTGGCCTGTTCAAAGCCAATTTGTTTTTTATAGGCAAGCCAAACATTTTTCCAACGTGCATGTAAATCAAGGGGAATTTGATTTTTAGCCGGTGGTTGTTGTATCCAATTTTTGGCAGCAGCGTATACATCTTTAATCGAATTTCCATTTTTATCCAACCAACCAACTTTCGAGTAATGATTCATGAATTTTTCTATTTCCCCTTCATAGTAATTTTTTTCAATTACTAATATTTCATAAATTCTATCTCTGTCATTAGAAAGAGAGATTCGGTTTGATGTTGTAGGATTTATAGAACTTAGTTTATTTTGGGGAGCTTGAGTTATTTTATTATCCTCTTCATGAAGAATATTTCCCGAAAAATTCTGTGCAGAATTCGCATCTTGATTTTGACTATCTGAAATATTAAAGGTTTTACCCTCATTGTACTGTATTTCTTCAGAGTTGTTCTTGAATATTTCATCAATATCGGAGATGTCCCCTGAATTCTTCTGCCTTTTCTCTGTCTTTTTACTTAATTCCGTCTCATTATTCGAGTAATCCTCCTCGTTATTATTCTTATTTGCCAGGTTAGAAAGAAGATTTAATGAAGGTAGAAGTGGATCCATTTTTCTTTTACAACGTTTCATTATTTCTTTAAAGTTTTCCTGAATCGCACTAGAGGTTAAAATTTGATATTCTTCGAAGATACCTCGATGAAATAATTCATTTTCGGCACAAAATTTTATTATTTCAGCTATTTCTGCTTCTTCAATAAAAGGGAACCAACCATGAATATATTTAGGAAATTTGTCATTGTATTTCAGATAATACCCTTCGACGCGGAAAATTTCATTTTTAACATAAGTATAAATAAGATAACCATTACTTTTGTGTTTATCCAGGAGCTCCCTGATATTCCGATCCCAAAAGATATTAGTATAGTGCGGAAAATAGTCTAATTCTGATTTCATTTTATTTTCTGGTTTTTAGTTATAAATTTTTTTTGATTCACCAGAAAAATGTATCTTTGCTTAGTAATACAATAGATACTTTCTCTGAATGAGGGGTATAAAAAAGGATACAGATTGAGGCTGTGTCCTTTTTTATTTCAATTTGAAATTGTCTGCCTCTTCTTCTATTTCATCAATCGTTTTAATACGATTCCGACTTAACCAAATATCTAGCTCATCTCTATCAAATATTATGGCCCCACCCTGCGGTTTTGAATGTGGGATGCGTTGAGAAGCTGAAAGTTTATAAACATAACTTTCTTTATATCCAGTATATAAAGCCGCTTCTTTTAATGTAAGTTTTTTCTTTTGAAGTAAAATAAGGCTTTCGAGCCTTATAAATCTCTCTTCTATTTGTTTTTCGTTATACATCGTTATATTTTTTAGCGTTTAATTGATTTCGGTCGACCAGTACAAAGAACAATCAAAATTTCAAACCAAATAATCCCATAATGGCATTATGGGAGGAAAAAATAAAACGGTTATGGCAGTCGCAGGGTAGCGTCTGTATATTTCTTTTAAAAAATAATTGATTATGGGAATTTTGAAGTTAGAGTTTCCTTAAAGTCAAAATTTTCAAAAAATAGAAATATTGAAACTTGGAACTATTAAAGTTGGCTAACTTCAAAAAAGAACATGAGGAATTAAAAATGTTTGTATCCTGTTTGCACCAAATAAAAAAGCCTCCACAGAATAAACTGCGAAGGCCTTATTTTATTGGTGGGCCCAGCTGGGCTCGAACCAGCGACCCCCTGATTATGAGTCAGGTGCTACTAACCAGCTGAGCTATGGGCCCGTTACCCGTTGTTAAACAACAAGCTCCTGATTTTGGGAGTGCAATTTTACGCAATTGTAAATTATTTGCCAAATTAAAATGATTATTATTTCGATGTTTTTTATTTTCAAATACCGGTAAGTTAATGTTACCGGAAGGCAAGACTATTTTGCTTGATAGCCTTCAAAGGTTGATTTATTCTTAAAAGTTCGTTTCCACCATGGGCCGGAATACCAATTCATCCATGGCAATAAAACTGTCGGTGGTTAGGGCATTTATAATCACATCGGCCACCTGTTTGGGCGACAAATAATCGGGACGTTCCTTGGTTCGGAATGGGGTGTCAATACCTCCCGGATAAACCGATAACACCCGGATGTTGTGTTTGCGCACTTCCTTGCGGAACACTTTGGTCAACGCATCAATGGCTGCTTTGGATGCGGTATATCCACCATTTCCTTCATTGGTAAATAAACATACCGAGGAAAGGATGTTTACCACCAGACCTTGTTTCTGCTGGACCATTATCGTTCCCACTTCACGCATAAAAGCGGCCGGGGCCTTGCAATTGATAGTCATCATCCAATCCAGATCAGCAGTTTGTAGCTGGGTAACCTCTGCTCGGGTGTTATTTAAACCGGCATTGTTTATTAAAATATCAATGGGTCCAAAATGGGAATGAGACGCTTTAACAAAACCAATTATCCGTTTTTCATCGGAAAGGCAAAACGTTTCGGAATAGAATCGCGAAGAATCAAATCCTTTGAGTTCCTGCGATACCTCTTCCATTTTTTCGGCGGATCGTCCACAAAAAGCCACATTGGCTCCCTGCTCTAAAAGCTGGAACAAGAGTTCCTTCCCCACACCCGATGTGGCGCCGGTTAATAAAACGGTTTTATTTTTTAGTGTTTCCATGGTTTTTATTGTTTTATTCTATGACTTTTTCAATTTCCGAGATATTGCTTAAATTGAAGTCTCTGTCTATTATTTGCAATGTGAATTTAATTGTGTCATTTGGATTAAAATAATTTATCATATACCACCAGTCTATTTCTAAATATCCTTCATAAATATTTTTTGGTTTTACGGTTATTGGTTTTTGGATTACTTTACCAAGATAAAATTTTGGGACAAAAAGTGAATCAACATTAATACCAAAATCTATGCGTTTAAAAACGCCATTCGTTTTTTTATATGTTGTTTGGATACAATTGAAATTGTAATCACCAATATGCTCAAAATTTCCTCCAAAGTTTGAGTCCCCATCAGTATATTTTGAATATATGTGGAAGTTATAACCTTCATTTGAAAGAATATCAAAGCCTTTAACAATGGTTAAAGAATCAATTTGAATACTTGGGATTACTGGATAATTTGGTAATTCTGTTTCTTTGTCATCACTACAACTGAAATTAGCTAATAAAACAATCATACATAATAAAAGTGAAAGTCTAAATTTCATAATCTATATTTTTTGATTAATTGGCAAAGTGTTTCAGTAGATTAACTTGCCACTAACTACAAATATATACAATGAGAAGGTCTCTTTTTCACCCACTTTAGAGCATGCATTCAAAAAAAATCCCTTATTCTACTACCTTTATGGTTTTCGACCAAACGATTTTGTCCGATGACGGGCCTACCATAAGTTTCAACTCATCTGGTTCTACCACAAACTTTTTCAACGCACTGTCCCAGTAAGCCAAATCAGCAGCTTTTACTGTAAGAACGATCGTTTTGGTTGCTCCTTTTTCGATAAAAGTCCGACAAAAGCCTTTAAGTTCTATGTTTGGACGGGCAACCTTCGATTTCTGGTGGCTAACATACAACTGAACCACTTCATCGCCCGACCAATTTCCGGTATTAGTAACATCAACGGATACTTCCACTGTTTCATTTGCATGAAGCTTATTAGTACTGACCTTCAAATTTGCATACGAAAAATCAGTATAACTAAGCCCAAACCCAAAGGCATAAAGGGGTTTGTATGTTGAATACATATAAGTTCGGCCATGGGTTATGTCGTAATCCATCATTTCGGATAGGTGTTCCATATCGGTTGGCCAGGTCTGGACCAATCGTCCCGCTGGATTGTAGTTTCCAAAAAGTACATCGGCCAAGGCATTTCCGGTTTCCTGACTGGCATGAGCCATATGTAGAATGGCCGGAACATAGGCTTGTGTCCAGTTGATGGCAAACGGAAAGTTGCTTTGCAAAACTACAACCAAGTTTTTATTTGCTTTAAACACCTGTTGAATGAGCTGTTCCTGTTCCAATTCAATTGATTTGCGGTCGGCGCCTTCTTTGCCATCGCTGGGAACCGGGCATAAGGCCCAACCGGCACCTCCAGTGGGGTTGTTGCCTACCACTACTACCACCACATCGGCTTGCTGGGCCAGTTCCACCGCACGATTGAAGCTGTTATCTTTTGCATAGGTTACGTTTATTTCATTACCTGCCCCATTTTTTATTCCCTGCAAAGGGGTTATGCGGTATGGAGGTGTTCCACTGTACCAGTCGAGCATAACAGTATCGGCCAAAGGACCAATTAGAGCCATGGTTTTGATGTTGGCTTTTTGAAGGGGAAGCATCCGATTTTGGTTTTTCAGCAGTACAATGCTTTTTCGGGTTGCTTCCAGGGCAACCTGCTTATGCTTTTGGGTAAGCCACGGGTCAATGGTATCGGCAACCCCAATCGATTTGTAAGGAACCCTATCGTATGGGTCGAGTTGGCCTAGTTTTATCATCACCCGGAAAACGCCGCGAAGTACCGCATCTAAATCCGCTTCATTCAAATACCCGTTGGTTAAAGCACCCTCAACACCTTCACGGTAATTGTCCAGAAATTGGTTGATGCCCGCTTTGATGCACCCTTCGGCGGCTTTATTCAAATCGGGATAATAATGATGCGAATTGACCAACATTCGATAGGCACCACCATCGGTGCAAATAATCCCGTTTTGTCCCCATTCATTCACCGTTATCTCCTTCAAAACAGGATGAACAGTCATGGGAATTTGGTTGTAGGAATTATACGATGCCATGAAGGCGCGGCTTCCCCCTTCAGTTATTCCTTTGTAAAACGGGTAGGAGTAGTATTCCCTGAAAAGGCGTTCGTTGAAATTGCTCGATGTGCTATCGCGGCCGTTTTCGTTGCTGTTGGCCAGAAAATGCTTCATCAGCGAAGCGGTGAGCCAATAGTTGGGGTTATCGCCCTGCAACCCTTTTACAAACTGGGTTACCATTTGAGCATTGAACCAAGCGTCTTCGCCAAAACACTCTTCGTTCCTTCCCCAACGTATATCGCGCCCTATATCGGCATTAGGGGCACGCACCACAAGCCCGCCACGGTTGTATTTACTTTGAAACATATACCGGCTTTCGTACCCTTCAATGGATGCCACTTGGCGGATGATGGTGGTATCCCACGATTCGGCCAATCCAATGGCTTGTGGAAAAATAGTGGTTGCCTGCGGATTTCGTTGTCCCCAATTGCTTGGACCGCCTTGGGCAAGCCCATGCAAACCTTCCACATGTTTGGTGCCAATTACTCCCAATCGGGGAACGGATGGATCGGTGCTTAAACAGGTTACTTTTTCGTCCAATGTCATTAAGGAAAGCAGGTTATCAATGCGCTCTTCCACCGCCATATCTGGATTTTGAAACGGATACTGGTATTGTGCTTGGAGGGAAATATTAGCACACAATAAGCTAATCGCAAAAAAGATATTTTTTTTAAGCATGGTAGTTTGTTTATTGTGATTATTGGGTACAATTTAAATTTTACTATTATTTATATGAAGGTAGATAGTTAATTACATATCTTTTTGTTATTTCACCCTCCGCCCTTTGGGCACCTCCCCCAGGGGAGGACTTACTCCGATTTATATTTGTGTAGAATTAATGCAAGTACTACAAGAAACATGCAACGGAGCGAGTTCTCCCTAGGGGGAGATGGCCTTTAGGCTAGAGGGGGAAAACTATAATTAATCCTTAATATTACTAAATTTATATTATATATTTATCTACCGACCTCTAAAAATTAATAACTTGTTTTTTGCCATAATATTCCACAACTTTATCGAAACTGTTGGCCGATTCCACACCGGTACCATGTCCATCGCTTACCAGGACTATTTTAACCATTCGCTTTTCCAACATTCCGGGGTAAGTCCCTTTTCGGTCATCAATGGTTAAGGATTTTTTTGCATCATCCCATTGAAAAGTTATGGTAGCAAAAATTCCCTTTTCGTAGTTATAGTTGTCGTTTTCGTCCTCGTAGAGAATAAAAGAACCATCAGCACCGGGATAAACTCGTAACTCCAAAGAGTCGGATGGTTTTTGGGTGGCGTATTCCACAAACGGACCCATTGGTATAATAGAACCTGCCGGAATAAGCAAAGGGATTTGATCCATTGGGGCATCAAACTTCAGTTTCTGTCCGCCGGTATAGGTTTTCCCGGTCCAGAAGTCGAACCAAGTAGCAATTGCAGGAAGATAAACCTCCTTGGTTTTTTCTTTAACATCCTTAATGGCTTCTTTGGCAAAAATGGAAGGTGTTTTCCAATAGAGCCGCATCCGGGCTGCACCGGTTGATTTATTCTCGGTTTCAACCACAAAATCATAAGGTTTTCCTGCTTCAAGTTCTAACAGTTCAGTGTATTGCTCAGTGCTGGTATAAACTATTTTAAGGGTATCGCCGTTAAGGATAATCCGCTTGGCATCGTAACATTTCAGGTGAAACTGGTGTTTGCCCGTTTCTTTAGGGATCAGGTTTCCAGCCCACCGTATGGAATACATGGAATCGGTAACGTAATCGGGACGGCCGGCATACCAAAGCAAGTCGATGGTTGAATCGGTCTGTTCCTTGCTCAACACTTGGTAATTCGGGTCTTTGTAGTATTTGGCATTCAGGCCCTGCTTACCGTCGGTTGTTTGAAAAAACTCGGAACCCATCAATACGCTTTTTTGTGGCGGGGTATAATACATATAGTCCACTACCGGACAAACCATGATGGATGGGCCAAACATAAACTGGTCGCCGATGGCATAGGTATTGGTGTCGGATGAAAAGTCCATAGGTAAACCACGCATCAGGGTGTAATCCTCGTTGGTAATTTTCCATGCTTGGGAATAGATATACGGTATCAACCGGTATCGCAAGTTGTCGAATTTTATGAGCGATGGGGTAAATTCCCCGAATTCCCATATTTCGCGGGGAGTTTCGGAACCATGCGACCGGAAAATGGGGGTAAAAGTCCCCAATTGAAACATGCGGTTGTAAAGTTCTTGATAGGCGGGATCTTTACCTCCATGACAAAAAACTCCTTCGTACGAACCCAATACAAACGCACCGATATCAAAGGTCCAGTAAGGGATGCCTGACATGGAATGATTCAAACCGGCGGAAATTTGGTTACGGTACACTTCCCAACTGGCCCCAATATCGCCAGACCATGTTACTGCGGCACTCCGCTGCTGTCCGGCAAAGGTGGAGCGGGTAAGGATAAATGCCCGGCGGTCGGAAGTTTCTTGGCGCCAAAATTTATAGATATCATCAGTCATCACCAACGAAAAGGCATTCAGATAACGGGCCCAGGAACCCAAGTGGTTGCTGCCCATTTTCTTCAATTCATATTCCGTCGATTCTTTGGTGTTGGCATTCACTACATCGGGTTCGGTGGAATCAATCCACCAACCGTCGAGGCCTTTGGAATACAAGCCGCCCCGCAGGAACTTCCAATACAGGCGGTTGGCTTCCGGATTAAAGGCATCGTAATACTTGAAACCCGCCCAGCCAATGGGTTTGTATAAAAATCCTTGCTTGTCCATTTCGGCGTAAATTTCGGTTTTAGGACCCAATGCCGGCCAAATGGAAATAATGATATGAAAATTCATTTGATGCAACTTATCGCACATCTCTTTCGGCTTGGGAAAAAGTGTTTTATCGAAGAACATACCGCCCCAATTGGCGGCTCCATACCAATAATCCCAATCCTGAATCATGTTGTCGATGGGGATTTTCAGTTTGCGGTATTTTTCGGCAACGGCCATCAGTTCTGCTTGGGTGTCGTAGTGTTCTTTGCTTTGCCAGTATCCATAGGCATACTTTCCGAACAGAGGCGCTTTCCCGGTAAGGGTTCGATAACCGTGAATAACCGAATCCATAGTTGAGCCGCTTACAAAATAGTAATCCAGGTTGTTGCCCATTTCCGATTCGAGAGAGGCACCTTGCGGGCTGTCGCGGAAAATGGTTTTGGAATAATTGTCCCAAAGGATGCCGTATTTTTGGGTCGATACCAGGAACGATGATACTGCATCAGTATTGGTTTGCACCAGTTTAACTTCTTTGCCTCGGTAATTAAAATACCCGTACTGATGTTGTCCCAACCCATAAATTCCTTCTTGTGGAGTTAGCTTAAATTCCTGCTTAATCGAAAACCCTGAATCGCTGTCAAAAACTACGGGTTTAAATGTGGTGATGCCTTGTTCTGTTAAAAGGGTTTCGCCCGACAATTTAGAATAGGTAATTGTTCCGGAAGCCTTTGAAATGGTAACTTTTAAGGATGTTGATTTAAGGATGACTTCATCCGTTGTTTCTTCATTTCCAATATTCAGGTCTGATGTTTTCTGTTGTAAAACCGAAAGGCTTAATTTTTCAGAAGTTCCTTCGGGGCACCATTTGGTAATGCGCACCACTTGGTCGGAGTAAAACTGGACTTTTACATAAGTTTTTTCGGTATATACCTCTACCCCGTTTTCAATGGTGGTAACGATTGTTTTATTTTGTTGACAGCCTGCCAGAATAATTATCAAGAGCAATGGAACAAAATAGGATGATCTTTTTTTCACTAGTGTAAAATATTGATTAAACATTCTTAAAACCATTAGGAATAATGAAAGAAAAGTGCGAATTTAATTCACAAATTAAGTTCTGATATTTCCATCTTTCCATTTAAAATAATTATCTTGTTTTGCATTTTAGCTTGCATCGAAACGACGTTAATTACCTAAGCTGAATCACAAATCCTCCGTATGATATCAATTCCAATTCCAGAGATTGGTTTTCAGTAAAGTCCATTGTTTTTTTCACAAACTCCCGGTTGGAGGCGCCATCAGTCATCAAAAATCCTTTTAACGAACTTAAAAAAGAAAGGTTTAAATTGATTTTTTGAGAAGCATTTTGTCCGTTAATTCCAGCCACGTACCAAGTATTGCCAGAACGGCGGGCTATAACCACAAACTTACCGGGAAACCCATCCAAGAACCGGGTTTCATCCCAAACGTTAGGAATTTCTTTCATCAATTGTTGCACTTCAACTGGCATTTGAGCCATTACCTCAGGAATTTCGGCGTAATGCTGAATACCTGACTGGAACAGGATTGGCAATGCCAGTTCAAAACCATTGGTAGTTTTCCTTTTGATGTTTGGGATTTCACCAAAACAGGTTGGCGTAAAATCCATAGGGTCGAATACGTTTCGGGTGAACGGGATCATGGCGCAATGATTGGGCTGCGCATCGGCATCGGGTTGTCCAAAAGTGACAAATTCCATCCCTTTTATGGCTTCCATACTTAGCAGATGCGGATAAGTCCTCTGCCAACCACGTGGAAGCGTGGACCCATGAAAGTTTACAGCCAACCCAACAGCGGCGGCATCTTCCAGAATGTCAATGTAGTGGTTCATCACCGATTGGCCATCGCCACCAAAAAAATCAACTTTTACCCCAGCAATTCCTATATCTTTAATTCGAGTAAATTCTTTCAATCTTGCTTCGCGGGTTAGCAAAGCATTTTTGGGCGTTTGAGGAGTTGAATTCCAGCCACCGGCTGAGTTGTACCAAAGCAGCAATTGTACGTTTTTAGTTTTGGCATAATTGGCTAGTTCTTTTATTTTATCATAACCAATGAGCACGTCCCATCCGGCATCAATCAGGCAATATTCCCAACCCATTTCTGAAGCATAATCAATAAACCGTTTTTGAACCGGATAAATAGTTTGGCCGTCTTTCAACAACACCCAACTCCACGAAGCCCTTCCGGGTTTTACCCAACTGAAATCGCCTGCTATACCTGGTTTTGCCAAATCGGTTCCTAAGGTGGATTCCACCACATCGGCTAACGAACCTATAGCCATAATCCGCCAAGGTGTGTACCAAGGTAGCGTTGATTGCGGGTTCAATTCTTTGGTGAAAACCACCTCTTTGTCTTCGGGAAAGCCTATGGAATAAACACCATTGGGCGATTCCGCACGAAGTCGGGAAGCACAATAATTCCGATCTACAGCGGTTTCGGAAATCAACACCCAATGTTCTCCGGTTTTAAAAAGTGCGGGAAAAACCCATCCGGCCAAAGGAGATGGAGTTCCCACAGGAATATCTTGCAAATAATGTTCTTCGTAGCTTGGGTTGCATTCGCCCCAGCCCGATTTGGCATGGGCACAAGGCTGCAACCAGGCTTTGCTTGTTTTACTAAACGCAAAAGAGGTTTTTTCCTCTACTATCTTTTTCATTTCCTTATTCTCTGATGGAAAATAATAGCGGAAAGCGACCCCATGGTCGGAAACCTGAGAAATTACCTGCATGGCTTCTCCTTGTTGGTTTTCAACGGTAATGATTTTTTGATTTGCCTGGTATGTATAGTTCATTTTCTTATGAACATTCAGTGTGTATGCATCGGTAACTAAGGTAGAAGCTGAAATATTTTTAACTTGCAACCCGGTTGAAAAATCGGCATCTTCGCGGACCAAACCCAACAGCGATGGCTCAAGAATTGGTTGGCCATCAGTTTTTATTTGATAGAGTAACTGATTGTTTGTAAATAGAAACGCTACTTTTAATTTCCCATCCGGGCTTGCAAGTTCCATATCCTGATTGTTTGAACATGAAGAAAAAAGATTCGCAAAAATGGCGAAACAGACACCAAAAATTAAATAAAACTTGATTTTTTTCATGGTGCTATTTATTAAGGATAATTTCAATTTCATTTGATTCCAATCCTTCCGATGTAGCTTTTAACACCGTTTTACCGGCAACCGTTTTCGATTGCAAAATAACCAGACATTTTCCGTTAAAGGCTTTGCGGAAATTGGCTTTAAAGGGTTCAAGGCTGGTTTGGCATCCGTTGTCAACACCGGCGATGGATACTAAATCGGAAACCTCGAAATTAATTAAGTTGTCGGCTGTGGGAACTACATTGTTGTCCTTATCCAATACGGTTACGGTAACAAACGATAAATCTTCGCCATTGGTTGCAATGGTGGCTCTATCGGCTTCTAGCAAAATTTTAGCGGGTGCACCGGCCGTATTAATAACAACCGTTTTAGTGGTACCATCCATTTTCTTGCCAACCGCTTTCACCGTACCCTGTTCGTAGGTAACTCTCCACATAAGATGTAAATCCTCGCCCTGTTTCGATTTTACTCCTTGGGATTTGTCGTTTATAAACAGTTCCACTTCATCAAAATTTGTGTAAGCCCACACATCAATGGTTTGACCTTGTTTCCAGTTCCAGTGCGGGAAGATGTGTAACACCTCTTTATCGGTCAACTCGCTTTGGTACATGTAAAACATATCTTTGGGGAATCCGGCCAAATCAACAATTCCAAAATAGGAACTACGCGATGGCCATCCATAAGGTGTGGGTTCCCCTAAGTAATCGAAACCGGTCCAGATGTACATTCCCGAAAGGTAATCGTGCTTTTTAATTATTTTCCAAGTTTCTTCGTGAGTAGAACCCCAAGGAGCAGAACAATTGTCGTACGACGAGCAGGTATTGTCCGGATTTCCTTCCTTAAAAGGAATGTCCCATCTAAAAGGCCAGCGACGGATGCTGTCGCTTGGCATGTCGTAGCTACCTCGGGTATTGAGGGAGGAGGTAGTTTCGGCAGCTATAAATTTTTTACCGGCAAACTTGGTAGGGAATTTCTCAAATGATTCATGATGGTAATTGAACCCAATCAAATCCAAAGCGCCCGATTTAATGATGTTGTTGTGAGGCTCTGGATCGTTACATGCGGAAGTAATGGGGCGTGTTGGGTCAAACTCTTTTACAATCTGAGCCAGTTCTTTAGCAATGGTAATTCCTGTTGAATCCCATTGTTCCAGAATTTCGTTTCCAATGCTCCAAATGAAAACCGAAGGGTGATTGCGATCACGTATCAATTGGTCTTTTAAATCCTGAACATGCCATTGTTCCCAATCCAGAGAGTAATCGAACTGGGTTTTTTTCTTAGCCCACATATCAAAAGCCTCATCCATGACAATGAACCCCATTTTATCGCATAAATCGAGCAATTCAGGAGCAGGCGGATTGTGTGAAGTTCGGATGCCGTTCAACCCCATGGCTTTCATTATCTCCAATTGCCGCTCAATGGCACGGTAATTTACCGCAGCGCCCAAAGAACCTAAGTCATGATGGTTGCAAACCCCCACTATTTTTACCTGTTTTCCGTTTAAAATGAATCCTTTGGCGGTATCAAATTCAAAGTTGCGGATGCCAAATAGGGTAGAGTAACTATCAGTTAGTTTACCCGCAACTTTTATTTTGGTTACGGCTTCGTACAATACCGGATTTTCAATGGACCAAAGCGAAGGAGTAACAATGGTTGCTTGCTGTTTTTCAACGGTTTGGCTATTGGCCTCGATTTTAACCATTGAAGAAACCCGGCCAATTTTGTTATGCTGCTTGTCGAATAGGGTATTTATCAGTTCCACTTCCTGAGCGGTTGAGGTAGTATTTTTAACTGTAGATTCAATTACAACTGATGCTTTTTCGGCAGAAACCTCAGGGGTAGTGATATATGTTCCATAAACAGCTACATGAATGGGTTGGGTTTTGGTAAGCCACACATTGCGAAATATACCGGAACCGCTGTACCAACGTGAGTTTGGTTGTATGGAATTGTCAACTTTTACAGCAATTACATTGGCTTTTTCGCCATAAGTAACCTTATCGGTAATATTGTATTCAAACGAAATGTAGCCGTTGGGCCGCTTGCCTGCCAATTGACCGTTTACATAAACCTCGCTGTTGCGATAAACCCCGTCGAAACGCAAATAAATTTGCTTTCCCAAGTCGGAAGCCGGAAGGATTAATTGTTTACGATACCAGCCAATGCCTCCGGGCAATGCGCCGCCGCCCACTGTTGCCGGGTTCTTTTCGTTGAATTCGCCTTCAATGCTCCAGTCGTGGGGAACATTAAGCAACCGCCAACCCGAATCGTCATAATTTAGGTTCAATGCCAAATTGTCGTTGATGAGCGCGAACCGCCATTCCGAATTAAACTTTTCGGTTGAACGGCCGTTTTCCTTTGTTTTGGTACAAGATGCAAAAACACCTAACAGTAGAACAATAAATAAATAGTTTTTCATAGCTGTTTTCATTTTAGTATATTCAGATAATTTATTACTCAACAACAAATCTGGATATGGCTTCCTCGCCTAAATTGCTTACTTTTAAAATATATACACCCTTTGCAAGGTGGGTTGAAAGCGAAGTATAATTAATTGCTGGATTGAAATTTTCATTTTGAATCGTCTTTCCATTCATGTCAACAATACAAATTTTATTAAAATCGAAATTGCTATCAATTGAAAGTTCGGCCTTTGTTGGATTGGGATAAATTTTAAATCCCTTTTTAATCTCATTGATTATTGACGAGGTTGTATTATCCGATTTTGATAAGAACTTTATCCACTTTAGTTGGAAAAGTTTATCAGTACCGACCCCTGTAAATTTTAGGTAAACATCATGAATTCCCGACACATTGCTAACTTCAGCCTTAAAAGAATGGTACACCGATAATGAACCCGTTGATGCAATGGCACATTCCGAAATATTTGTTCCTGTGTCAATAGAATCGAGCCAAACCTCAATTGTTCCACCTGCAGTAGCACTTGAAGCAATAAATTCAATGGAATCGGGCAAATCGAAGTAATCGCCAGTTCCAAACTCAACTCCTGCGTATAATGCCCAGTCGTTAGCATGGATATTAGCCAACGGCTTAATTCCCTGGTTGATTGAGCCCTTGGTGGTTCCGAATTGATTGGCTGGGCATTCAGCTAAAATTGGTGTATAGGCATCACGATAAATATAAAGGTCGAAATAGGCATTTTTAGTTCCTTTCACATATAAACCTTGACGTGTACCGGTGAAGCTTGCAAAATCGGAAAATTTATCAATTTCCGAAATATTAAAGTCTTCCCCTATCTTTTTCCAATTGGCTCTTTTGCTTCCGCAATAACCGCTAATTATGTGGTTTATGCGTTCCATTTTTAACCAAAGAGTATCGCCCATGTCATTTGGCAATGTGTATTTTACTCCATTAAAACTAAAAGCAAGCTCTTTGTTACCCTCAGCAGAAACCGTACTAACCAGTTTTACATCCATTTTCTCGTCACCCCGCATAATCCAAAGTCCTGCTTCATCCTGATTTGATCCGGCGTTAAAATCGATTCGTGTAATCAATGTATAGTTATGTTCCCCATCATTTTTAACCAGGGTGTTCGCTTTTGTAGTGCTTTTTGGCGATAAACGCAACCATCCGGGTCTATCGGTTAAAGAGGACTTATTAGCTGCTGTTATGCCAAGAAATGACCATTCGGGATTTAATTTATCGACAGTAAAATAGTCAGACTTTGGCACCATCCAAGGAATACCGGAACTTGGGAGGCTAGGTGCATTAAAGAATTCGTTTATGGGGTAATCGGCCACTGGCTTATTGTTCGTATTATACCTTACCTGGTTCAAGAGTCCCTGTCTTCCCTGCCCTTTCCATTCACCTTTTGCATAAAGCGGATGGATAATCCACGAAGTACTATCATCGATCATAATTGTTTGAGAAGCATGATTTGGTGATGTAAAAAGGGAACCTGATTTTAGCGGGTCGCTCTCATTAAAGAAATCACCCAGCATTTCCCAAGCGGCCGAGTCGGCAGTAAGTGACAGGCTTCGCATAACTTTTTGACCTCCGGCTAAGTCTCTGGCAAACGAATAGTAATAATATCCGGCATATCTCCACATTACAGGACCTTCAGCCCAGCTGTAAGGATAATCGGGGGCAGGATTCAGCCAATTCAAATTGTAAACAACCCCGGTGGATTGGCCGTCATCTCCCAATTCAACAATACCACCGTTTGGCTGGCCATTTTTTACTACTAAATACCACTTATTGTCATCATCAATAAATAGGGAATTGTCGTAACCCAAACCATAAGGAAGTGCAGCCGGGTCGTTCACTTTAACCGGTGTGCTCCATGGACCTTCGGGAGCATCGGCTTTGGTAAAATTCATTCCATTATTGGCCTTGAAAAAATGCCAGTATTTACCATTGTGTAAAACCATTTGTCCGCCCCAGCAGCCACCGCCGGGTGCATCTCCATAACCCGACCATGCAGCGCTAACTGGTTGAGCAATAGCTTGCCAGTGCACTAAATCGGTTGAGTGATAAATTACAGGAGTAACGTTAAACGATGAACCCGTTGTGTAATAATCGTTTCCAATTTTAGTGAGGGTACAATCGGGGTGATCGCCAGGAATAACAGGATTCATGAAGGTTTTGAATGAAAGTGATTGTGCGGATAGGTTCAAAACCAGTATTAACAGAAATCCGATTGATTTCATTATTTTCATAACTCCTTCATTTTTAAAGTTTGTGTTTTAAGTTAAAAGTAATTAAAATTAATTTAAATGCTATTGTGCCCCGTAAATTCAAGAAGCTAATGCAACACATTTGAAAAAGACATCTTTTGGTATCTTAAAATCTAAGTTCTTCCTCGGTCTTCTGTTAATTTTATGTTGCACCTGTTTTATAAACTCCTCATCAAAGCTATTAAAATTACGCTTCTTGCAACGATCATACTCTCGATTGCAAGTCCCAGTACTCACGAGAATTCGGGACGTGCATCATTCCCTGACTACCGACAGGTAGGTTATTACCTTTCAATTAATCCGTTTTAGCAATATTAATAACTATATAAATGCCGGATGTATGTGAAATTAAAAAAAGGGATAAATTATCCCTTTTTTAGTATAATAGAATCTTTTTATAATTGAATGGTTAATTCTTTTCCTGCATAATTCACTTTTATGCCTTCTGTTTTATCAGAATCAAACGCAACGGATTTCGATTTGCTAATAAATACTATTTTAAAAATGCGTTCGTTCATCATTCCCATGTAATTTCCTATTCGGTCTTTTATGGTAAGCTTTTGATACTGCTCGTTATACACTATTTCAATTTTGGAGAAAGCTCCATTTTCATAATTGTAGTTAACTCCTTCGTCTTCGTAAAGGGTAAAACCCGAATCGGCACCCGAATATACATACAAAGTAATGGGAGCGTTAGGCTTTTGTCCTACAAACTGTATTTCGGGGCCAACCGGGATAATAGATCCGGCTTTTATATAAATCGGCATCCGCTCGTAAGGAGCATTAACGGTTTGCTTTTGAGCACTACGGATGTATTTTCCGGTATATAAATCGTACCATCCCTCTGAGGCAGGGAAGTAAACATCACGTTCCCAGGTTTTGTATGTGTAAACTGGACAAATCATCAGGCTGGGACCAAACATATATTGGTCGCTGATTTGAGTAACCTGAGCATCGTTTGAAAAATCCATCACCATGGGGCGCATGATGGTATAATCGTCGAAATGGACTTTTCCGGCCAACGAATAAATATAAGGCATCAAGCGGTAGCGCAATTTGTTGTAATATACAATTGATTGGTATACAGGGTGTGTTTCAGGGGCAATATTAAATACCTCTCGATACGGGAACTGCCCATGAGCCCTGTAAAGCGGTGCAAAGGTTCCAAATTGGTACCAACGGGTATTCAGCTCGCGCCATTCATTTAAATCTTCACTGCCCTCCTTTGCTTTTTCGTACCTTTTTTCGACACAAAAACCACCAATATCCATGGTCCAGTAAGGGATTCCTGATATTGAGAAATTCAATCCGGCTGAAATCTGAGCTTTCAGGTCTTCCCAACGTGTACCTATGTCACCGCTCCAAGTGGCAGTACTATAGCGTTGAAGCCCGGCAAACCCTGAACGGGTTAACAAAAACACCCTTTGGTTGGGGGCAGCTTCGCGCTGACCGTTATAAATGGCATGGGCATTCATTAAAGCATAAGTGTTCAGGAATTCCGTTGATGAACCCAAAGCTGTTGGTCCGGTGAGTTTTTTACGGTAATCGAGGCTGACATTTGATTGAATATCGGGTTCCGAGGCATCCATCCACCAGGCATCGATACCCATTGGAAAAAGATGATCGTTCATTTGGTTCCAAAACAGGTTTCGGGCCTCCAGGCTGTAAGCATCATAAAAAGATCCTACGTGTCCTTTTCCCACCCAGTCGCGGATGCTGTCGTTTGTAGCTTGCTGGTACATCCAGCCCTTGGAATCGAATTCTTTGTAATGTTCGGTGTTGCCGTAAAACTTAGGCCAAACGGAAATCATGATATGGCCATTCAGTGCGTGAACATCAGTCATCATTTTTTTAGGATCGGGGAACCGTTTTTTGTCGAATTCATGGCTTCCCCATTGGTCTTCTTCCCAATAAAACCAGTCCATTACAATATTATCGATGGGTATTTGGCGTTTGCGGAATTCCGCTAAGGTGGCTACCAATTCGTCCTGAGTTTTATAGCGTTCGCGGCTTTGCCAAAAACCCAGTGCCCACTGTGGCATAATTGGGGCTTTCCCGGTTAAGGTGCGGTAACCGCTAATAATCTGGTCCATGGTTTCGCCGTACACGAAATAGTAATCCAATTCCTGTCCCATTTCTGACCAAAGAGCCAGTTTTGCTTGTTCCTCAGGAGCTACCGGACTTAGTGCTTTTAGGCCAATGTATGAAATACCACCGTCGGGTTTCCATTCTACGCGGATTGGAATGCGCTTTCCGGATTCCATAGCCACAGTAAATTTGTAGGTATTTGGGTTCCATGCGGTTCTCCAGCGTTCGGCAACCACCTCTTTATTATCGATAAACACTTTGGTGTAACCGGCATAATAAAGTTTAAAATGATATAGGCCTGTTTCATTCGGTTCCAGTTCACCTTCCCAGGAAATTTTTGATTCATTGAAAGGAAAAGCCGGCGGAAAGTTCTTTACTGTCTCCAGGTTTTCATAGTCAATGGTGCTTTCATCGCGCTGAGCAAAAAGAGTTCCATCGGCAGTTAAATAGTTTGCGGAAAGAGAGCCTTCTTTTCCGGCTTTGTTATACAATTTGAATTGCGATAAATCGGCATAATCGCGGGCATCGCCAAATTTGGTAAGGGAATAGTTATCCCACAAAAGGCCGTATTTTTTGTTCGACAGCACAAATGGGATGGAAACCTTGGTATTGTACTGGAACAGTATTTCGTTTTTCCCTTTGTAGTTCCATTCATCGCTTTGGTGTTGCCCCAAGCCATAAAAAGCCTCATCGGCGGGCGATTCAAAAACCTGACGGAAGGAATAACCTGTGGTATTGTCAACTTTAATTGGTGTAAAGGTTTTTCCACCTCCCTTATTCTCACGCAGAAGGGCATTCCCAAGTTTATCGGTAAAAACCACTTCACCGGTTTTAAGGGAAACCAGTACCTTAATTTTATCGGTTGAAACTGTTATGTTTCCTTCGGCCTCTTCAACGGTAAATGGAGTAGCAGTTAAATCTTGTGGAACAATAATCAAACTTTTCCGTTCCGGAAAAGCAGAGGCTGGAGTGGCAGTAACCCGGATAATTTCAGGTTTAACAACTTGAATTTTTACCAAACCCGCATCTGTTTTTTTAGGATTTTCCACACGAACCAGTAAACCATTTGGTATTTTTTCATAGGAGGCTTTTTGGCATGAACTCAATAAAAACAAACCGAGTGCAATAAACAAAGTTGAGTAATTTTTCATATACTATGTTAATTTAAGAATATCAAATTTATGAAAACAAAAGTAATAGGAAAGGAATACAATGTAATTCATTGAATGTAATTGAATGGGGCTCTAAAAATATTTTTTAGGCTGTTTTTGATAACTGATCAGTGATAAAATGTTAGAATAGGGGTTTGGGGCTAAATTTTTTGTATTTTTAGAGCCAATTGATGGTATATTTGAAAATGAAAAAAGCATTCTTTTTTTTCCACCTTTTATTTGCATTTGCGGCCTTAAATATAATGGCTCAGACTGATTATTCATTCAAACACTTGAATATTAACCATGGCCTTTCGAATAACCAGATAACTTGTATTTATAAAGACTCGAAAGGGTTTATGTGGTTTGGGACCAACTCGGGATTAAACCGGTACGATGGCAACACCTTCAAAATATTTACCCATTCCGAAACCGATGCCAATTCGATCATCGACAATTCCATTTTATCAATTCAGGAAGATTTTCAGGACAACCTATGGGTGAATACACTTTCCGGGTATGCTATATACCGTCCGGAATCCGAAACTTTTATTTTTCCAATCAGTAGTTACCTAAGTACGCTCGGTTTTACCAACACCGCATCATTTGTTTATTTGGATAATGACAAAAACCTGTGGATAACCACTCCAGGGAATAATTGCTACCGTTATACTCCTCAAGATAAAAAATGGCAACCGGTACCGTATTTCTCAGATAAACTAATTACCGATATAACCCAAAGTGGCGAAAAATTCTTCGCTGTCTTTGCCAATGGGCAAATTGTTTCTATTGAAGGCAATACCTTAAACCTAATTAAAACCTTATCGGTTCCTAATAAGCTCCCGGCAACCGCTTCCAACACCTATTCAGTTTTTATTGATTCCGATGACGATATATGGTCTTTCCGATGGAATGAACCCGATGGAATCTACCATTATTCGATACAGAAGCAAACTTGGGAACACCTGACCAATTCGCCGACAAGCCCCTTGAAATTGTCGGGTAATGCAGTCAGAGACATTACCTGCGATTCGCAAAACCGTATATGGATAGCCACCGATCATGGTGGAATTAACGTGATAGATAAGGAATTACAGACCATTACCTTTATTGAAAACAAACCCAACGATAACCGTACTATTGCTGATAAAAGCATCACATGCCTTTACTATGATAACGAGAATACACTTTGGGCAGGCACCTATAAATATGGAATTTCGTATTACAACGAGAGTATCTTTAAATTTAAGCACATCCAACAAAAAAACACCAACCAAAATACCGATTTTGATAACGACATAAACCGGTTTCAAGAAGATTTGGATGGAAATCTGTGGATCGGTAGTAACAATAAAGGTTTGATGCGGATTGATCGGCTTACTGGGAAACAAACCCTTTTTCAGCACAACCCTTCGGTCCCAAACAGCCTTTCGAGCAATATAATAGTATCGTTACACTGCGACAAAAAGGGATTCATTTGGGCCGGAACATTCCAAGGAGGTTTGAATTGCTATACCGGAGATGGTTTTATCCACTACCTAAATCAGCCCAACAATCCCAATTCAATTGCCAATAATAATATTTGGGATATATTGGAAGACCATAACGGAAATATATGGATTGCTACACTAGGGGATGGGCTCGACTTTTTGAATGTTAAAACGGGGGTATTTACCCATTACAATAACTCGAATGTGGCTTTATTGCCTTCCAACTTTATTATTTGCTTGCGGGAAAACCGCGATCAAAACATTCTCATCGGCACGGCCCATGGAATGAGTTTTTATAATCCTGAAACGAAGGAATTCAGAATAATTACGGGAAATAATTCCGGCACCAAGCTATTGGTTAACCAGAGTATAATGTCGCTTTACGAAGATTCCCGAGGGTTAATTTGGGTGGGAACCCGAAACGGGTTAAACATTATGAACCCAAAAAACGACCAATTGATTCTATTAAACAAGGAGTCGGGCATTCCCGATAACATGATTTGCGGTATTTTGGAGGACGACAATAAAAACATTTGGATTAGCACAACCAATGGCCTGTCGCATATTATTTTAAGTACAAACCCTAAAACCGGGGAATACAATTTTACTATAAACAATTACGACGAAAAGGACGGGTTGCAAGGTAAGGCATTCAACGATAGGTCGGCTTATAAAACCTCAAAGGGTGAACTTCTATTCGGTGGCACCAATGGCTATAACAGTGTTTTGCCATCTCAAATAAAATACAACACCAACCGTCCCAAACTGGTATTTACCGATTTTCTATTATTCAACAAGCCGGTTGCCACTGATTCGCTCTATCATGGAAGGCACATATTGAAAAAAAGCATCATCGTTACCACACAAATTGAACTGTTGCACAGCGAAAATATTTTTACCATCGAATTTTCAGCGCTCAACTTCATGCAATCCGATAAAACAACTTATGCATATAAGCTCGACGGGTTTGATTTGGATTGGACTACCCTCACCGGCACCAAGCATTCGGCAACTTATACCAATTTGAATCCGGGTATTTACACGTTTCAAGTAAAAGCAGCCAACAACGACGGGTTTTGGTCTGAAAAACCCATTGAATTGATTATTAATGTGAAGCCACCGGTTTGGCGCACTACCTTGGCTTACATCATCTATTATTTGGGAATTACGCTTGTTTTGATTTTTGCTGCCACTTTAATACGGAACCGCGTGCGTATGAAGTTTCATTTGGTACAGGAACGGTTAGAAGCCAAACGAATCAAGGAAATGGATGAAATGAAACTGCGTTTTTTTACTAACATCAGCCATGAATTCCGTACTCAAATATCACTTATCATTATTCCTTTAGAAAAATTTATTAAATCGACCGCTAGTGAAGAGGATAAAAAAGCGCTGAAGATGATAAACCGGAACGCAAACCGGTTGCTGCAACTGGTGAATCAGTTACTCGATTTCCGTAAACTGGACGTACACGGGCACCATCTCAATTTTTCGACTGGCGATGTGGTTCAGTTTATCCGCGAAACATGTCTTTCCTTCGCTGAAATGTATGAAAATAAGAACATGCATTTAACGTTTTCATCGGTTACTGAAGAAATACGAATGAACTTTGATGAAGATAAACTCTCCAAAATAATCAATAACCTGCTTTCAAATTCTTATAAATTCACTCCTATGGGGGGTAAAATCGATGTAACGCTTTCCATTATCAACGAAAGTAATAATCATCAGTTACTAAAAGTGGGAGTTGCCGATACCGGGATTGGGGTAAAGGAGGAGGATAAATTGCGGATATTTGAACGGTTTTTTCAGGCAAACACATCCGATGGTAATGCAGGAAGCGGTATAGGGCTTCACTTGAGCAAAGAATATGTAACCTTACATGGTGGACAAATTTGGATGGAAAACAATCATCCTACAGGAAGTGTATTCTATTTTACCATTCCTTTGGTAAACAGCTTACTTACCGATTTTGAGCGCCATGAATTGGTGGAAACATTGAGTGGCTCTCAAAAAACAGAAAATGAATTTTTACAAAAAACAACAACCAATCCCCGCAAGTCGCTTTTGGTGGTGGAGGATAACGAAGATTTTCGTAATTTCCTGTGTAACCATTTGACCGAATACTACGAGGTAATGGAAGCTGTTAACGGAAAAGAAGCTTTTGAAATCTTAATTGATAAACTTCCCGATTTAGTAATCAGTGATGTAATGATGCCGGAAATGGATGGATACCAGTTGTGTCGGCTAATAAAGAACGACAGGCGGAGTTCCCATATACCGGTTATATTATTAACAGCCCATTCCGCCAAAGAACATATTGTGCAAGGCCTGGAACTGGGTGCCGACGAATACATAACCAAACCGTTCAATTTAGATATTTTGTTGCTGCGGATTAATAAATTGATGGAGCAACGAGCCGAAACACATTCTCAAATTAAACAAAAGCGGGAAATTAATCCCAGCGAAATCAATGTTTCGTCGTTAGATGAGAAATTGATTGAAAAAGCCATTAAATGTGTGGAAGAAAATATTGATAACGCCGATTTTTCGGTAGAGATGCTAAGCCACGAAATGGCGATGAGCCGGGTACATCTATACAAAAAACTATTGTCCATTACGGGTAAAACACCAATTGAATTCATTCGGATTATCCGGCTCAAACGGGCTGCTCAATTGCTTGGAAAAAGCCAACTATCCATCTCTGAAATTGCCTATCAAGTAGGGTTTAATAACCCAAAGTATTTTAGCCGTTACTTTAAAGAAGAGTTTGGGATGCTACCCAGTGTTTACGCTGAAAAGCATAAAAAGGGGAATTAATATAGAGGGATATAAACCAATTGTTTGATACCATAACATAAAATGCAATTTTTTGTCTCTTGTTTCTTTCCTTATATTTGCAGCCAAAATTTACAAACATGCAAATTGACCTATCGCAATTTGAGGCTATTATTTTCGATTTTGGTGGTGTTATTTTAGATATAGATCCGGAACGCACCTGGAATTCGTTTGCCCGATTTGCCAACCGGGAAAAGATTCAACAGGTAATTGATAATGGGGTGCTGCAAAAATTCGAAATGGGAGCAATCAGCGCTACCGAAATCCGGTCATTGATGAATCAACAGTTTGATACCCAAATCCCTGATGAAGCATTCAACAGAGCCTGGAATGCTATGTTAGTTGATTATAAACCCAAGAGGATACAACGAATACAATGGCTTAAACAATCGCACCGCCTATTTTTATTGAGCAACACCAATTCCCTTCATTTTGAATTCTTTTCGGCCAAACTTCAAAAAGAATATGGAGTGGGATTTAATGATTTATTTATCAAGACTTATACTTCGTATGAAATGGGTTTGTTAAAGCCCGATCGGGAAATTTACCATCGGGTATTGATAGAACAAAACCTGAATCCGGAAACCACTTTGTTTATTGAAGATTCGCGTGAAAATGCCGAGGCTGCAGAATTGCTTGGAATCCAAACTTTGGTAATTCCCCGCAACGGGAGTTTTTATGATTATTTTTTGTGAAACCCCTACGAGGGTTTTGAACCCTCGTAGGGGTTCACAAAAAAGGCTTCTCATGGGAAGCCTTTTTTTTTAATTAAGAAGTTTATTTTTGAAATGCTTATTTCTTTTTAATGGTTTCAGTGGCCACATCATAATTCAGGAAATAATCGCCTTTTGCCAGGTTACTAATGTTAACTTTAGTGGCAATACCTTTATCGACTAAATTGCCAAAGTAATCGTAAATTTCGTACATGGTTTCACGCGAAAAAACAATTTCCTTTTCCGGCTTAGGAGGTGAAAAAGTAACCGGAGGCTCCATGGAACGATAACGTAATTCCTTGCTATATCTTGGTTTTCGGGTATAATCAATTTGTTTTATCCGGAATCGGTTATTTCCTGAATGGGTAGGAACCTTAACAGTATATTCATTTGAACCGGCAGTTCCTTTTCCTTCAATTTCAGCCACTTTCACCCACTTATTCCAACGGAATTGCTCAACAATAAATGGCAATGAACCACTTTCCAGTGTAGCTGTCCAGGCTAAATTCCCAGCTTTATCAATTTTCAGTAAATTGGCTTCAAAGGTGCTTTGAGGTTTAAGTACTTCAGGATTTATAACTTTTGGAACACAATCGTCCTTATGTTTAATAATGATAACTACTTTATCGCCTTTGGCAAATTGAAAAACGGTTAAATCAACTTCAAAAGCACTGGAATTTATTTCATCGGTAGATAATCTGCCATTCACTGTAACCTCAAATACGCAAAAACCGACACCTGAGGACGCAAAAGGGTTCATTACGTAAATGTTTTTCCCTTGGTAAACCCCTTTTAATACAATCTCGCCTGATGCAAAAATACTATGAGTTATTAAGATTAAAAAGATAACGACCAGTGCTTTTTTCATTCTTTATTGTTTAATTACCAGCAAGTTATATAATATTTTTCTGTATTCATAAACTAAATCATGGTTGACTATAAATACTCAAACGTGTTAAAAAATAAAAACAAATTACGTTTGGTTAGCCATTTTTTGTTGAACAACCAAAACTAATATAAATATTTATTTTATGAAAATATGAACCTTCTAAATTAAGGTCAAAAAAATAAAAAGAACAATAAGTTTTGTATTTAAAAGCAATTATAGACATTTAATGCCATAAAAACAAAGATTCAAAAAAAGTGGGACACCTTATCCTCAGCAGGTAATCGTGATATTTACAACGTTAAATGATTTGTAACCAATATGTTTAGTAAAGAATTTCGGATTTTGTTATCAATAATAGTCATCGGATGACTGCTTTTTAAATCAACTTCATATTCACTAATAATTTGCTTTTTATTGACAAGTCCCCGAAATTATCGGTGCAGGCTATCCGATGACTTGCGAATATTCGGTAATTCTACTTTATAACTCTTATTATTTGTACTCGGGATCGGGAAGCGATAGCGAAAAAATGACAAAACACAGAATAAACAATTACATCTTTTTAATAATTCTTTTAACATTGTTCCTATTTTGAGTATTGATTCTTTTTTTGATTTTTGTCCCGATAGCTATCGGGATGGTTTTTGGAGTTTTCTTATTGATACTATTTAATAGTTCACTTCCGGATATTAAACTATACCTAATGAAAGGATTGTTTGAATGTTTTTAGCTATATTTGACAGGATGCTGGTGTCGGAATCACCTTTTTCATTAATTTTCCTGACGCCAAATAAAACCAAAGAATTGTTAAACCTTTCGGTTTTTAAATGAAAAAATTATTGCTAACCTTCTCAATCTGGCTATTACTAATACCCGGTTTTTCGCAACCAAACGTATTAGATTCGCTGAATAAGTTATTAATTCAAGAAGGTAGCGATTCGGTAAAAATTGATAAATTAAATCAGTTTATATTTGAGTATGCCCCTATTCATCCGGAATTGGTGTTGATTTACACTGATACCGCCATCATTCTTTCCGAAAAAATGAGAGATTCCAACCGACTTTCTTTTTCTTTTAATCGAAAAGGAGTGGTTCTTTATTATTTGGGTGATTACAACGGTTCTCTTGAAAATTATTTTCATGCCTTAAGCATTAAGGAAAAATCGGGTAGGAAGGACGATATTTGGCGTGAATACAACAACGTTGGCTTGGTTTTAAGGAACTTGAATCAAAATGCAGAGGCTCTTACCTACTTTAATATGGCCATGACTATTATTCAAAAAGCAGGCGATAAAAAGGCCGAGGCTATTGTTTGGAATAATTTGGGCATAAGTTACCGGGGGTTGAAAATGCAGGAGGACGCAAAAAAAGCCTTAATTAAAGCGCATCAGATTAATACTGAAATTGGAGCAAAACAGGCAATGGCTCAAGATCTTAATAACCTAGGAAACCTCTCGAAAGACGATAATGATTTTGTTACTGCAATCAATTATTACAATCAGGCTCTTGAAATTAACAGGGCTCTTTTCAATAAGTATGAGGAAATACAGACCCTTAATAACCTGGCCGAAGTTTATCTAAATATTAGGGAGTATGATCACGCAAAAATCTATTTAGAAAATTCCGGAGCATTACTCAATCAAATTCGCGCCGACCAACTTAAATTGGATTATTTGAATGTTTTTTCATCCTATTACAGCCAAATTAAACAGTTTGAACAAGCTCTTGCCTATAAGGAAAAGTATGTAAAAATGAGAGATAGTATTTTCTTTGCAAGTAGAGTGAAACAATTTGACCAATTAAAAACACTGGCTAACACAGAGAAAGAAATTCAAAAACTAGTATTTTTAAAAAAAATTAACTCTATTCAGGAAGAAAAAATCAAAAACCAAAAAATTATTCAAATTGGAACCTGGATAATGATTTTGCTTATTCTTTTTCTCTTTTTTAATGTGCGTCGCAATCTTAAAGTTAAAAAGAAACTCAACTTTTCACTTAATGAATATTCTGCTGAATTATCAAGCGTAAACCGGGAACTTCAATCAACCAATGAAGAATTGAGAAGTGAGCAAAAAAAACTTCAGGAAACCATTCAAACGCTTAAAAACACCCAAAATCAACTCAATAATTCTGAAAAAATGGCGGCCTTAGGGCTTCTTGCAGCAGGTGTAGCTCACGAAATAAACAACCCGCTAAATTTTATTCAGGGTGGAATATTTATGTTGGAAACATATTTTAATGAAAATTTAAAAGAACACCTCGAAGAGGTAGCTCCTATACTTGATTGTATGTCGGTTGGAGTAAACCGGACCGCGGCCATAGTAACCAGCCTAAACCATTATAGCCGCCAGGATGACCAATTGGTATTGGAATGCAACATTCATACAATTATCGATAATTGTTTGGTAATGTTACAAAGTGAAACAAAAAACAAGATTGAAATTATAAAAGAATATGCTCCTAATTCGGCGAATGTATTTGGTAATGAGGGAAAATTACATCAAGCTTTTTTAAATATACTAACAAATGCCTGTCACGCTATTGAAAATAAAGGCAACATTACCATTAACACCAAAGAAAGATTAAAACAATTAGTAATTGAGATATCCGATACCGGATGTGGAATTAATAAAGGGGACATAGCTAAAATAATGGATCCTTTTTTTACCACCAAAGATCCGGGAAAAGGAACCGGATTGGGTTTATCAATAACCTATAATATTATTCAGGATCATCAGGGAACCATTGAATGCGAGTCGAAAATTAATGCAGGTACCAAAGTGATTGTGAAACTACCAAAAAAAAATAAAATGTAACCATTCCATTGAACATAAGCTATTTAAAAATGTTCCTTACAAAATGTGTGCGTTGACTGTTTGAAATTTTGACCTTGTTAAAGAAGCCGTGTTGATATAATCAGTTTGTCCATGAAACATCTAAGCGTGATATTAATTATATTTCTCCAATTCGCCACTATTTTCACAGTAGGGGGTCAAGAAAATGAAATTCGCTTTGAGCACCTAACTAAAAGTTCTGGACTGTCGCAAAGCACCGTCTATTCAATTACTCAGGATAAATACGGTTTTATGTGGATAGGCACAGCCGATGGTTTGAACCGATATGACGGCTATACACTAAAAAAATATTTTCATGATTCTGAAAAACCAAATTCGTTAAGCAACAGTCGGGTTTATAATCTTTTTGTTGACCGCGATGGTGAATTATGGATAGCTACCTTAGGTGGAGGGTTAAATAAATATCGGGCTGAAACCGATGATTTTATAGTTTTTCGGAACATCAAAAATAATGAAAACAGTATCAGTCACGATGTGGTGATGTCGATATTTGAAGATAAGGAGGGTTATTTATGGGTTGGTACTGCTGAAGCTGGATTAAACAAGTTCGATAAAACAACGGAAACATTTACTAATTATTCCAAAAAACCGGGCGATCCTCTCAGTATAGCATTTAACACCATTAACACCATAACGGCGGATGATGACAATAATATTTGGTTGGGACTAAATGAAAAAGGGGTCGATAAATTTGATCCCAAAAGTGGAATCTTCACTCATTATCAAAACAATCCAAAAAACCCAAATTCATTAAGCAGCGATAAAGTGAACCATGTATTTGCCGATAGTAAAGGAATTATTTGGGTTTCAACAGATAATGGGCTTAACCAAATTGACCCTAAAACTTCTCAAATTAAGCGCATATTTTCATCACCCACCGATATTCATTCCTTAAGAATAAATGATATTCATTACGCATTTGAAGATAAGGACGAGAATATTTGGATAGGAACTTATGGCGGACTTTCATTGCTGAAAAAGAAAAACAGATCCACTTTTAAATTCACGAACTTTTTTAACAACCCAATTACTTCAACCAGCTTGTCAAACGATTTGGTTCGATGCATATTTCAGGATCGGTCGGGGATTATGTGGGTAGGGAATTTTTCGAATGGGGTAGATAAATTTGATCCGAACCCTCCAAAATTCAACTTTTATCATAGCGAACCCAACCGTGAACATCATTTAAGTAACAATTTAGTTCGAGCTATAAAGGAGGATAAAAAAGGAAATATTTGGATTGGCACATTCGGTGGCGGGATAAACCGATTCGACCCTAAAACCCAATTTTTTCAGACGTTTCGCAATGATGCAACTAATAGAAATTCTCTTTCGTTAGATTTTGTAAATGCTGTTTGTGTTGATTCGCTCGATAACCTGTGGATTGGAACTTATGGGGGAGGCCTCGATAATTATAATACAAAAACCCGCACATTTAAACACTATACGTTCAATCCTGAGAACTCAAACAGCCTTAGCAATAATTATATCCGATCCATAATTATCGATAAAGCAGGAATGATTTGGATTGCAACATCAGGCGGCGGACTCAATCGGTTCAACCCTCACAATGAAGTATTTACCCGCTATATTCCTGACATAAATAATCCACAAACCATTAGTGATATAAGGGTTATGGGGTTGTTTGAAGATCATGAAAACAATATTTGGGTAGGCTCATCCAACACCGGGCTAAACAAACTTGACCCCAAAACCAGCCTTTTTGAGCATTTTAAAAACGATCCAAAAAATCCAAAATCGATTGGGAGCGATCGGATATTTTGTATTTATGAAACTCAGGATAGCCATACACTTTGGATTGGTACCGGAAATGGCCTAAATAAATACAATCCTGAAGACAACTCATTTACTCAATTTACCAAAAAAGACGGGTTTTTAAGTGCTGTAATACTTGGAATACTTGAGGACAGTGAAGGCTACTTATGGCTCAGCACCATGGATGGTTTATACAAATTTGACCCAAATAGGGGCAACGGTAAAATTCTTAAAGTATATGATCAAAAGGATGGGCTTCCGGCCAATGAATTTATTGAAGGTGCTTATTTTAAAGATAAAGCAGGAAAACTATATTTTGGAGGCATTAATGGGTTCACCATTTTTGAGCCGTCAGCAATTGCTGATAATCCATTAATTCCTTTGACATATATTGTTGATTTTCAAATTTTTAACAAGTCCGTTCAACTTGATAGTTCTTCAATTCTTAAAAAGAATATCATTTTAACAAAAGAGATAAATCTAAATTATTCCGAAAACGTGTTTTCTTTTGAATTTGCTGCTTTAAATTTCAACAATTCCAATAAGAATCAATATAAATATAAAATGGATATGTTTGATAAAGATTGGATTCCAACGGATGCAAAGAGAAGATTCGTCACTTATACCAATCTTAATCCCGGTGCTTATACTTTCATGGTTAAAGCCTCTAATAACGATGGAATTTGGAATGAAGTCAGTACTAATTTAAAAATCATTATTCATCCTCCTTTTTGGAAAACATGGTGGTTTAAATTTATAGGAGCTCTGTTTTTTCTTGCCTGTTTGTTTGGTTTTTATCGTTGGCGGATAGCATCGCTTAACCGCCAACAAACAAGGCTCAAATTGATTGTTGATGAAAAAACGCTGGAGGTTGTACTACAAAAAGATGAACTGCAAACATTTAATGAAAAGTTAACTGCTACCAACGAAGAACTTCATAGCCAAAAAGCAGAATTAGAAACAACGCTTACTACTTTAAAAGAGACTCAAAAACAATTAATTCAGTCAGAAAAAATGGCTTCGTTGGGAATACTGGCCGCCGGAGTTGCACACGAAATTAACAACCCGTTGAATTTTATTCAGGGTGGAATTTATCGGTTGGAATCGTATTTTAATGAGAAGCTGAAAGATCATTTGGAGGAAGTGGCACCCATACTTAAAGGCATTACCGTTGGAGTAACTCGTACAGCGGCTATTGTAACCAGCCTGAATCATTACAGTAGGCAAAATGAAGGATTGCTTGTTGAATGTAACATTCATTCCATTATCGACAATTGCTTGGTAATGCTGCATAGTGAGACAAAGCACTTTATTGAAATAGTAAAAAATTATACACCAATCCCCTATCATTTAATTGGAAACGAGGGCAAATTGCACCAGGCGTTTTTAAATATTCTAACTAATGCTTGCCATGCCATTGAAAATAAAGGGATTATTAAAATTACTACAACAATTGATACTGAAAAACTGGTAATTTTAATAACTGATACCGGAGGTGGTATAAACAATGATAATATCTCAAAAATTATGGATCCCTTTTTTACCACTAAAGACCCTGGAAAAGGGACAGGACTTGGACTGGCCATAACTTATAATATTATTAAAGAACATGAGGGAACCATTGAATTTGAATCGCAAATAGGAATTGGAACCAACGCAATTATTAAATTACCCATAAACAAAAAAATTAAGCAATGAAAAAGAAACCCATGCTGCTTTACGTTGATGATGAACCCATTAACTTAATGTTGTTTGAAGCGAATTTTAAACAAAATTATACCGTTATAACTGCTGAATCCGGAATAATTGGGTTGGAAAAACTCTATTCAAATAATGAATTTGTGGTGGTTATAAGTGACATGAAAATGCCGGAAATGAATGGTATTGAATTTATTACTTTGGCTAAAAAGGAATTCCCAAACATAGCCTATTATATACTCACTGGGTACGACATTACTCAGGAAATATCTGAAGCTTTGAAAAACAAACTAATTTTCAGGTATTTCCGGAAACCGTTTAATTTAAAAGAAATTGAGGACGCAATAATCGAGGCTTTGGCAGGGGAATAAAAAAAAAGCCTTTGATAAACTCCAAGGCTTTTAATCACTTATTTTTAAAGCTATTTAGGCAAGCTTAACATTAACGGCGTTAATTCCCTTTTTTCCTGTTTCCAGTTCAAAAGTCACTTCATCGTTTTCTCTAATTCGATCCTTTAATCCCGTAGAATGTACAAAATACTCTTTGTCTGAATCTGCGTCTTTAATGAATCCAAATCCTTTTGCTTCATTAAAAAATTTAACTGTTCCTTTGTTCATAATGTTTGTATAAGATAATAATAATAAAAAAAACAAAATTCGCCGTCTTTATTTGGTTCAAACAGGTATTAAAAAATAGTCTTGTACATAACCAGAACTCAAATTACTACCTGATTTTTTGATTATCACCTATCAAAAATACAAATAATTTAGCGAACTCCTATTGTAAGGATAAAATTTATCTTTTGCATTGAATTAGTTAAAAAAGACAGGGAAATCGCTTTTAAAAAATCCCGGAGGGATTTAACTTGAATAGCCCCGGCTTTTAAGCGGGGGTATATGAATTTTTGGTAAAAAATTGGCGCAAGCACTGCCTTTTATTTGAAATTATGCTGAATACATGCGCCGAAATTGCGAATTTAAAATTGAAATTCTTAAAAGCGATTTCCCTGTTAAAAAGGAATGTTATTTTATTTTGGGTAAATTTTTAGTTGCTGGTTTTCAACCTAATGCTCAGCAATCTGTTATTATCAAAAATTAAATAATGACAAGTAAGTAAAAATTGCTTTTTTTGTAAAATTAGCAAACAACTATGGATTTTAAGAACCTATCAATATACAAACCAAAGATGGAATACCGGCGATTTGGAAAAACCAATAAAAAAATAAGTGTTATTACTTTAGGCGGAATGCGCTATAAACACGGCTGGAATGAACCCCGGAACGAAATTCCAGCCGACACCTTCCAGCAATGCCTTGATACCGTTCAAAAAGCTTTTGCGCACGGTATTAACCACATTGAAACCGCTTGGGGATACAAAAAAAGTGAAACCGTGTATGGCAAAGTACTAAACGATGAGCTAAAGATTCCCCGAAGCAATTATTATTTAATGACCAAGGGTGATCCTTTAACCGCCGAAACAACGCGCCGAATGGTTGAAAACCAATTGAAAGATCTTAAAACTGATTACTTTGACTTTTATGGCTGGCATGGTATGAACAATCAAGACGTTTTTCAAGCGGCGTGTGCTAAAAATGGCCCTGTGGAAGAATTGCTCAAAATGAAAGAAGAAGGAATTATTAAACACGTGGGATTTAGCACCCATGCTCCACTTGAGGTAATAATAAAAGCCATTGAAACCGATTTGTTTGAATTTGTGAATTTGCATTATTACTACTTCTTTCAACGAAATAAAGCGGCTATTGATTTAGCCGAAAGCAAAGATATGGGTGTATTTATCATGTCGCCCAACGATAAGGGAGGACAGCTCTTTAATCCACCTCAAAAACTTCGTGATATGACGGCTCCGCTAAATCCACTCCAATGGAATGCGCGGTTTTGTCTGGGACATTCCGCTATTCACACCTTAACCATGGGGTTACCGGTTACCACTCAGTTCAGCGATTTGGATGGAATATTTCCTGCCCCAGCTCCATTATCGGCTCAAGATGCTGCCATTATGGAGTTGCTCGATGTTCAGAAACTTGCCGTTCCTTTTACCGATTTTGATGGGTATAGCATGGCTAACGATCCTTCGGGTATTAATATACCGGAAATACTGCGGTTCAGAACCTTGCTAAAATGTTACGAAATGGAAGATTTTGGGGTTTACCGTTACAATATGATGCGGGAAAACGATCATTGGTATCAGGGTGTTTTTCCAACTCCTGAAGCCTTAAAAAAAATAGATATGTCGAAATGCCCTCCGGGAATTCCCCTTATTGAAATGATTGAAGAAACACACCAGGTTTTGTTTAGGCCGTAAAATAATTTACATCCTTATGTTTTGAGCGTGAGAAAAAAGTTACTGTTTTTAAGGAAATAATTCATTTCTAAATTAGTTGTATAAATAAAAAATCTTAAATTCATTTATTCAAATCATACACCCATGAACGAAAACATACAAACAATTTTTATTAGCTCGTTTTCCATATTCTCGCTTATAGCCGGTTTAATTGGATTAGTTTTTGTATTTCCTTTGCTTGATTCCGATTGTATGGAGGATTTAGCACGGGCTGGATTTATTTTCTTAGCAAGTTCCATGCTCTTTTCAGCCGGATTGGTATCATTAGCATTAATCAAAAAGAGAAAAAGGCACTGAAATTTATTTTCCCCAACCCAAATTCAGATTGGTTACAAATGCTTTAATGCAAAATTATAGGCTCCTAAACTAATTGCTTTGCTTGCGCCTAATTTACTATGAACAATTACGGTTCTTGGAAACGCATCATAATTTATTGTTGAATCCGTTCCGGGAATTGGAATGTTTGTAGTGTAGCTTTTCAGAAAAGCCTCTTTATCGGCCGGTTGGTTGTAATCAAATACTTTTTGAACCAACCGTTTTGTTTCCTGTCCTTTTTGGTTTATAAACTTATGATTTAGCTCTCTCATTACTGCTGGCATATACCATTCCGAAGCACCAGTAAGTCCTCCGCCAATTGCTACAAGGCCATCATACAGGGTTATCAGGTTAGCAATGGAATCGCCCAGCGCCTGACCAACATCTCAAATGCTTTTTGTGCAGCGGTAGCATCGCCCGGCAACTTAGCTTTGGCTATTTGTGCAATATCGTAAGGCATTAATCCTGTCGATTTTTCCCCCGATTCATGTTTATAATTACTTATAATAGCCCGGGTGCTCACTCCTTCTTCGGCATTCATGTTTCCCATCCGGCGGTTACTCAGAAGCCAAACTTCGGTACTCATGGAATTATCGCCGCTCAGCAATTGGTTGTTAATTACTACTCCGGCTCCAAATCCGGTGCCCAAAGTAATTCCAATCAGGTTTTTATAGCGCTTGGAACTTCCGGCTTTTTCCAATTCCTGATTAATTTCGGGAAGTATCCCTCCTAAAGCTTCTCCGTAAGCAAATAAGTCGCCATCGTTATTTATAAATACGGGAATGTTAAAGTGGTTTTTTAGCATGGGCCCAAGAGCCACACCCCCTTTAAACGCCGGCAGGTTCCCCAAATCGCCAATAATACCGTTGGGGTAATCGGCCGGACCGGGAAAAGCAAAACTAATGGCAACCGGTTTTTCCTTCAATTTCTTTACTACGCATTCAAACCCTGTAATAATGGATTCAAGGCATTTTTTCAAATCGGTTCCATTCGATGGTTGCGTATAAGGTTCAACAATCGCAATTCCATTCTGCATGGCAGAGAAAACAAAGTTGGTGCCCCCGGCATCAAGGGTAAGCACTATTTTTGAATGGTCGGGATAGTTTTTCATCGCAAGGCTTTATTTTGGTTTTGGTTGTAAACGGCGGCAAATCCAATATACAAGATGGCAACCAGTGGCACCATAAAACCGCCTAATACTGAGGTTGCATCCGAAATGGCACCAGTAATTGGGGGAATTAGGGCACCTCCCACAATGGCAAAAACCATAAGTCCCGATAATTCATTGGCACGGGCAGGCATTTTATCGATAGTAATTGAAAAAACCAGAGGAAAAATATTGGCAAAACCCAGGCCCACCATAAATATCCCGGCAAATGCAAAAGTCTGGTTCCCCATAAAGAGAAAGCAAATTCCAGCCAATGAAATCATTACCGATAGCATTAGGAATTTAATGGGTGCTATAACCCGTAATATGGCTGAACCGACAAACCGGCCAATTAAAATGGGCAGAAAAAACAGCGACCAGCTAATCCACAATCCAAACGATTCCAAACCATAAGTTTCTTTCATTAAAATGGGAACCTGTGAACTCATTGAAACTTCAGCTCCTACATACAGGAAAATGGAAAGAACCATTAAAAACACATAGGTATTGGTGAACAAGAGATTAAAACACGATTTTAGCGATGCGGTCTTTGATTCCGATGCTTTATCTTTAAATGGGGTGTATTGAACCCATAAAAACGCAATTAATACAATTACCGCATAAACCGGGAATAAGATGGTCCAATCGAGCCCAAATGCCATAGCTACAAAAGGCGGCAGCAAAAAACCCAACGAAGAACCTATGGCCTTTATTGATTGAGCCAAAGAAAGGTTGCTGGAATATTTTCCCTCGGGTGAAACATCGCGCATTACCGGATTCCCCGACACTTGAAGAATAGTAGCTCCTGCTCCCAGTAGCAATATGGAAAGGAGAATTACAAAAAATGCTGATTGTCCACCCATACTGAAATCAACTACCGGACCATACATCCCATTGAAAATGGGAATTAGTAATCCAATAAATGCTATAAACAAGCCAAGCAGCAACACATGCCTTTTTCCTTTTCTATCCTGATAAACCCCCATGGGGATGGAGAGAATGCCAAACATGATGAACCCACTAAAAGGCAACAATTGAGCTAAAAAATTGGTAAGGTGAAAAGTGTCTTTAGCCAGGCTCACCATGGGGCCTACGGCATCGCCAAAGCCCATTGCCAAAAAGGCCAAAAATATAGGTAACGATTTGTTCGATTGCTTCATACAAGCATAATTTATAATGGTTTATGAAAATTGATAAAAAGAACTTTATTGCCCGGCTCTTTTAAAAACGGGTTAATCAGCTCGTACGAAAATAATCTTTTTTTTTGAAACTGATGCAGATATTGCTTTGGGTCTGTTTAGTTTGAAAACCTGAAATCGTAAATCAATAGGATTAGCCACGAATCTGAACGGATGATTTTAGGCTGTTGATTTGTTTCTTATAAAGTCCGCCAACTGATAGCGGTATGAAAAGTTGTTGATTATTCACTCCGCTCATGAAACCGCTTCGCTAAGTTGCGGGCGATTTACTGTCAGTTTTTTGCACCATACCACGTATTAGCCAAACACCCCACTCGTGTTAATTTATTTTCTCAATAATCATATTAGTTACAGCTATAGAATTCCATTCAGTTTCATCACTACCCATCCAAAAACCACAATCATGTAAACTTGAACAATTAATACCAATATAAGTTAATGTTATCTGGTTATCTATTAGAGAGATTGTTTCTATTTTGAATTTATTTGACGGCGAACAAACGGTACAACTAGTTTTAGTTGCCGATCCATTACATGTAAGAGTTATTTTATACTGCCCGTTTGGTTGAACGTTAAAAGAATTTGAAATATTTGATGTAATAGTATTATCGGAGAGTCGTGTTACACTTGAATTAAAATTGATAATTCCTGAACTGCCAATATTTGTAAAATCGGTTGAAATAGCAACTATTCCACTACTAGGATTTAAACTAGCCACAATATAATTTGACCATGTTAATGCAGGGGGGCTAACTGGAGTGCTACTAATTTGTAACCCTGATGATTTATTACCTGAATTATCAATAGTTTTAACAGTAAATGAATAGGATGTTCCATTAGTTAGCCCTATTATTTCATTCGTTTGTACACCCTTATTTACTTCAATCGTGTTCGACAAGTATGTAATTTCAACCTTTTGAAAGTCAACATCAGCAGGATCGGTCCAAGTCATTGTTATCTTACCGTTTCCTTCTATTGCTGTTAAGTTTGTAACTTCATCTGGTGGTAAAGTATCAGGCGGGTCTGATGTTTCTTTTTTACATGAAAATAGAAAAATCAAAACAATACCCAATAAAACGATTTGTAAGTAATTTTGTGTTTTCATATTATTGACATTTATTGATTAATACTAGAAATAATTAAACATTTGATATTAATTTCAAACTTGCTTAATAGTTGGTACTAACATTTAGCCAAACACTCCACTAGTGTTAATTTTCTATATAGGTGCTGTTTTGCATGGCATCAAAGTGGTTTTTATAATCTAATGTTTGTTTCTATATTCCCAGTAAAGTCAAATGGTTTCGGTTTATTCAAATGTAATCGTATTCTGGTATAAATCCAAAATATTGTTGGGCTAATGGTAAATGGTGTATTAAAATTTACGGGTTAAATTAACGGTAGCATTTGGTTCTTGTAATTCTACTAATTCCAAAAATAACTATACCATCCGGAACAGCAAATCCAAGGATGGAGCGTCCAGTTATTGCATGCCATAATATAATCCTTGATGATTTAATTCTTTATACTTTGGGTTCCTAAAATAAGCAGGTAAATAACTCCAAAAGCTATCATTCCAGTAATAAAAAAAGCCCCTGCTGTTTTTAATATATCCTTCTTTCTTTCGGTTTTGCTCATTTGCCTTATTGCTTCCAATTCCTCTTCGGTAGCTTTTTTGAAACGCAACCTCTTCTTGATTGCAGCCACATGATAAATATGTTTGACCCGAAAAGAACTTGCTTTCTTGCGTAGATTTTCATTATTCTTCATTCGGCTAATCATGTCCGATATATGCCCGCTGCCAATCATATAAATTTTTGCTTTAACCCATTTTACACCATTTGTGTGTTTTGCTATATACCCTGTATAGTCTTGGCAGTATTGCTAATTTGATACGATCTCCCCTAAGTCTAGGGGAGATTTCGACAGACAGAGGGGTACAAGAAACACAAATAGTAGGTTCAAAGTATGAATACCATTGCATTCGTGTTATGTATTTATCTACTGACCTCTAAATATCCATTATCGTTTTATCTCTTTTGAAAAAACTTGCTTGCACTGGCAACGTATCATGAGTCCAACTCCGTTTTTTTATTTTTCAGGTATTTATCTTGTTATAAAAACTGATTCTCGGGTTTTCGTTGTCAAAAAAGAAATCAATGGTTGCGGTTTGTTTCTTACTCATTTCTTACAATACCACCAAATTGTTTACCTTGAATAATATTACTAATATAGTTGATTTTCATATTCCCATTGGGAAAATACCGAACCCATTCCCCATGCCTGAGCCCATTGTTATAGTTGCCTTTTAATGTAATTCGTCCGTCGATATTCCAGTAAACCCATTCCCCATGCATTTTTTCATTATCAAAGCTTCCTGTATATTTTTTTGTTCCATTTTCGAAATAAAATGCAATTGACGATATAAGTCCTTTTTTATAAGTCTCTTCACATTGCAACGGCCCATCCGGAAACCAATACTGCCATAACCCACTCTTTGAATCATTTAGGTATTTTCCAACTGATTTTTTTTCACCTCCTTCATGCCAGTATTCCCAAATTCCTTCGGCTTTATTTGCTATACAATTTCCTTTTGCCGACTTTTGGCCATTTTCATACCAATAATTCCATTCTCCTTCTCTTTTGTTATTCAATATCATTCCTTCCGATTTCAAGTTTCCATTTTCATGATATTCCTTCCAGATACCATTATTCTTATTGTTCAAATAATTCCCTTCTGACTTTCTTTTTCCGTTTTCATGGTAATAAACAAAATACCCATGCTTTTCCTGCATTTTCTTTGATTTATAGGCACCTGTCATTTGTATATTGTTATTCATATAATAGTCGTTGACCACCCACACTTCATTACTATCTAAAAATGCTTTTCGGTAAAAAACTGCATCCTTTTTATTTGAAATTTCTTTCCAGTCTTTATTGTAATAAATCCATATAGTATCTTGTGAATGACCAAACTTGATTATTAAAAAGAAAAAAATGAAACAAACCCAACCATTTTTCATGAATGCGTGTTTTTGATTATTTATTAAAATAGATGATTACTGGAAGACTTTTTGAAATGGCATTCTTTTGATTGCAAATTTCTTTATACTTATCGGCTTTAATATAATTGGTTTTTGCTCGGTAAGTGTAATCAATCTGAAATGAATTGCTACTTAGTTGTTCAAATTTTTGTTTGAAATAAAACGCTTCATTTTCAATAGTCCGGTTATCATCCGATATCAACAAATCGTTAGGAAAGTGAAAAATCACCTTATAGTTTAAACTAACTGGATAATTTAATGCGAAATCATACTTACGGTCTTCACAAGCTGAAACATTCAGATTCTGATATAACCATAGCGGTTCATATTTAAATGTCCAAAAGCCCTTACCGGATTCGTTGTTTCCTTTATCACCATCTACCCAGAAATCATTAACTTCATAGTAATGATTCATTGTCACTATATTACTATCCAAATTATCTATTATTTCAATATCTTTTGTTTTAACTACTTCCGGGTAAAGCAACTGCAAATCTTTGGTTAATTGATCCGACAAATCTTTGGTAGAGTAATATTGCAATAAAGCCCTTCTTTGATCGGCATTAAACCCAGATTGTGTAGATGAAATTTTAAGAACAGATGGTCCGGTAAAAGAGGTAACAGTCAGTTCTTCAACGATGTCAATACTGGTATTTGTTTTCCTTGGCGACATATTCTGCAAGGTATCTGATTCATTTCCTATAATTAACACTTTTCCATAATCCATAATATATAGCTCCCGAAAGTCACCACCTTGTTCCGCAATGGTAGGATCAACCCAATATGAAGTATCATTATACTCAAAATTAACAATACAATGATTAAATACCTCATTGCTTGGATAAAGCTTATTCAGTTCATGTTGCATTGAAGTATTAACCAGTACAGGAAATGCCTGTTTAATTCCAATTTGTTTTAACAGTGAAACCAACAATAGAGACTTATCTTTGCAATCACCAAAACGTTGCTTTACAACAATTTCTGGTGCTTTTGGCTTTATACTTCCTATGCCCGATTCAATGCCCATATACCGTATTTCGTCCTGAACATAATTTACAATTTTATTGATTTTATCGTTTGTTGATTCTTCGCCTGTAAAAATCTCGTTAAAAACATTTTCAAGTTTAGGTTCTGATTTTAGTGCAAAAACTTTTTGCGCCCATACGTTTACTTCTTTCCAGGAATGAAAACTGCTCAATGTAAAATAGCTGTAAGGAATTAGCCAGCTGGGCATAGATTCTTCATAATCAGCAGGTTTTACATTACTCCGACTAATTTCAATATGTTTGTAATTATTATCAGAAGAGCTGTCAAAACGAATACTGTCGCAATCAACACATGTATAGATATAATCTTTATCGATTGGATAAAAAATGTGAACCGTATATAAATCAATCGGATTCATCATTTCAATAGGTTGGAAAAGATATTTCTCTTTATCAAAAATAGGATTATCCCCTTCTAATGTGTATGCAAAATCGATAAGATCATCTTTTCTTATATCATTAAGTATGTTATAAGCAGTAATTAATCCCGTATAAATTCCTTGATTAAGCTGTGATTCATTATTTAAAATCTCTAAACTCAGATCGTGGGTACGATCAATTTTCTTACCTTTTCGCCATATAAAAAGATGATGAACGATTAATTTCTGATAAGTTGTATCATACCTAATTGAGAGTTGTGAAGCATTGGTAATTCCGGAATAAGATACAACATTGGTAACTTCATGAGTAAAAACCGCTTCCTGTTCTAAATTTACCTGGTAATCAGCCAAGGTTAAATAGTACCCGGATACTATATCATACTTCGAAAATAACGATTCTTGAGGAATGGTAACCGATTTAACCCAATTGGGTATTTCGGAAAAAGTATATTTCTGTGCCTGTAGCAAATTTGAAATCAATACCAGTATCACAATTATTACGTGTTGAAAGTTTTTCATATTATTGTTATAATGGAAGGTAACTTTAATTAGCTTGTAAATAAATAATGGTACACAAGAATAGTGTTTAAAAACGGAAACTGCAAATTGAATGTCTTTTTCAATTTCCCTTTTAAAGTTATTTTTTAATGTGAATCCACAAAGGATTTTATTGTCATTAATTCCCTTTATAAGTGATTCTTTATACTGGCCGTTGTTTTAAGAATGCGTTTTTTTCAATCAGCATCCGAATCCCCTCTTTAGGAACAGTCGGTGTTATACCAAATCTTTCCTCAAATTTACTGCTATCAAAATAATAATCCTGTTCATATTGGTAAAGCATTTCTGGAAACTCCTTCATTATAGGTATAAAAAAACCGAGTACATTTATCATCCAAAGTGGTACCTTTTGAATTTTTGGTTCAACCTTAAGTTCATTTGCAATCATTTCAATCCATTGGCCATTGGTCAACTTTTCATGGGTAGTGGGAACATGCCACACCTGATTGTAGGCATCTTCAGTATTTCCCAGCAATGCTGTTGCTTTGGCTGCATCGGGGGTAAACGTATAAGTATGAATTTTGTCGATGTTGCCAAATGCCTGTGCTTTTTTTCCTTTTAAAAGATTATCCACAACCATCATGTTCAATGCACTGCTTTTATTATCCGGTCCGTAGAAATCGGCCGATCTGGCTATAAGTGCGTTGAGTGTTCCTCTTTCCACTTCCTTCATAATCATTTCGTGCAATTGTTGTCTAACTTCACCTTTTTTGCTCGGTGCCAGAATGGGTGACGCTTCCGTCATGTGTGGAATTGAGGTTTTTGAATACAGGTATACATTATCGAAAAACACAAGTTTTGCATTATGGGCTTTACAAGCATTTATGACTGCTTCCATAAAGGGGGGCCAACTTTTTTGCCAAACACTTAGTTTGTATTCAAAACCTATAACTACATATACTACTTCACTTCCAGCAATGGCCTTATCAATCTGGCTCAAATCATTTAAATTGCTTGGGTAAAGTTCATCCGTTTCATTTACCTTTTTCGGGTTTCGGCTCACCAACCTAATCTTAGTGGTATAATTCTTCAATTCCTTGGCTAATGGTATTCCAATAGCTCCCCCTGATCCCATTATGGTTTGCATATGGTTCTATTTATTCAAATTTAACATGACTCCTTGTCCTGAACCCATCATATAAGTAGGTAACGCGCCATTCCATTTATTTATCCATTCCAGTTCAATAATTTTTGGATCGCTGGCTATGGATGATCCTTTAATCTGCAATGCTTTTGCCTCACCTTCGGCTTGTTGAATAGCAATTTCCTTGTTGATACTTGCCTGTTTCAGTAATTCTTCTTTTTGCCGGGTAACATCCACCAGCCTAAGGGCTTCTTGTTCTGCCAGTTTTTTGTTGTTGATGGCTGTTTCGTATTCTGCATTGTAATAAACCTCGCGGATATCAACCTGGTCAATAATTAAATAATATAAACCCACTTCTTTTTTGATTCGTAAGATGACATCGTTTTGAATAACCTCTCTTTTTGTACTATAAACCTCGATGGGCGAATAATTGCTAACGCTCAACGCCAGTGTCGATTTTAACTTGGTACGTATTACATTTTCTTCGAGCCATAAATACCTGCCTGATGTTCCTCCATCATTTTCGGTTACATTTTGATATATCCAGGATGCCATTTTTGGGTCAATCCTCCATGATACAGAGATATCTATTCCCATTTTAATACCTTCTTTGGTGGGGTGCCCATATAGCATCGGAATGGTCTTTGGATCCTTCGCCTGTAGCATTGGTGCACGTGTAAACCCAAACGGTTTTATCCATTTTGTGTACTTCGTTCCAAGGCATTACAATATGCCATCCGGTATGCAATTCTTCGTCACTAACGCCAGTAGGCTTAACCAAAACCCCCACTTGTTGTGCATCAATACGTATTATTAACGAAAATACCACAAGAAAAAATCCCCCAAGTATTAGTGAAGGGATTACGATCGGGTATTTTGTTTGACTGTTTTTACTTTGGGAAACCAATCCAAAAACTCCATAAATAATTAGGAGAAGCGAGATGATAATTACTATTGCTATCATAATTGAAAAAATTAATGGTTGGAAATTTTATAGTTCATATTTATACCTGATTGAAATTTCAAATTAACCAACCCATCACATTTTACACTACGGTTCATTATTCATGAATACTAAAGTGCATTTTTTTTACCGGTGTGATTTATTTTGGCTGGTTTTAATATTCTAATTCGGAACTGCTATCAAAGGTAAAAAAAAAGGGATTGATACATAATTGAGGGTTAAAATATATTTCAATAATCCGCTATCTCTCCCTCACAACCTTTCCTCCCAGTTCACCAGCTCCTGGACCTAATTCAATTAAATAATCGGCCGAAGAAACTACTGTTTGGTGATGTTCAATTACTAATAAGCTGTGTCCGGCATCCAATAACTTGTCGAATGCAACCATCAAATGTTCTACATCCAGCATGTGGAGTCCGGTGGTAGGCTCATCGAGCAGAAAAAGGCAGGCTTTTCCTTTGTTTTCAAGCAAGGAATGTATCAACGACAAGCGCTGCAATTCACCACCGCTCAAGGTTTTTAGCCGTTGGTTAATGCTCAGGTAGCCCAAACCCAATTGAACGGCAAGTTGGCAGGTTTCTTTTATTTTTGAACTAGTAAACAACAAAGGTAATTCATCGAAACTCAATGCCAGTGCATCAGCAATATTTTTCCCTTGAATGGTTGCTGCCAACACTTCGGGCTTAAAGCCGGTTCCGTGACACGTTTCGCAGGGTTCATATACATCCGCTAAAAAGTCCATGCTGGTTTTCAATTCGCCATTTCCTTCACAGGATTCACAGCTTCCGGTTTTGCTAAAAAGCGAAAAATGAGCTTTGGTAAGCGAAAAATTTTGTGCTTTAGCCGCCATAGCAAACTCGTTTTCCAGTATCGGGTGCAAATCCAAATACCCCGCCACCATACTTTGTGCATGTAGTTTCGGGAGTTTTTGTCCGGCAAATATTATTTGGTCAAATAATTGCAATCCGGTAATATGCCTACAGTTAACCGGCCTCTGTTGAACAGCCGACTGGTAAACAACCTCCTGCATTAAACTCGACTTTCCGCTACCCGATACTCCGCCCAGTACCACTAAGGCGTTAGCAGGAATCCGAACATCGATATTTTTTAAATTATTGACCAAAGCTCCTTTAACCTGAATGGCTTTAATGAAGCTTATGGGCCGCTTTTTACGGGCATATAGATAGCCCTCTTTCAAATAAGCCCCTATTATTGACTTAAAACTGTTTACCAATTCGTTGGAGTGCCCTTCGGCAATAACATATCCTCCGTATTTTCCGGCACCCGGACCCAATTCAATAATGTGGTCGGCGCTGTTAATAAAATAGGGGTCGTGTTCGCAAACCACTACGGTATTACCTTGGCGTTTCAGCTCCTGAAGGATGTAAATCAGGTTTTCGGTATCTTTTGGATGCAGCCCGCGGGTAGGTTCATCGAGCACCACACAAACCCCTGATAAATTCTGGTTTAGCACCGATGCTAGCCGCACCCTTTGACCTTCGCCACCCGATAAAGTTTTAGCCTCACGGTTAAGCGACAAATACCCCAATCCCAAATGGAGAAGCATATCAATGCCGTTCAAAACAATTCCCACCATTACCTGTGCTGCCTTTTGGGTAATTGGTTCCTTACTGAAAGCATGAGTAATGACCACGTTTTTTTTGAGCCAAACGGCCAAATCCGTTACCGGCATTTGGGTCCATTCCGCAATGGTATTATCAAGTACTTTGCTTTTTAATGCCCTTTCATTCAAACGAAGCCCGCCACAAACGGAACAAGGTTCCTTTTTCATAACGGGTAACAGTGCTTCGGCTCTTTTGTCGTTGGCCTTTCTCAAATATTCTTCGATAACCAGATGCAAGAAACCCGGCCATGGTCCGGTAAACTCATGGGTTCCCGTGCGGTTGTTTCGTTTGTATTCCCAAGTAACGTGATAGATTTTGCTACCCGAACCGAAAAGTGCCAGTTGTTTTGCCTCATCGCTTATCTCATTCCAGGGAACCGAATAATCAAAACTACGTTCCGTTCCGGCAGCCAATAATGTGGGGATGTACTGTCCATGAAGGTCGCCATAAAACTTGCCGGGTTTACTACCGTCCATGGCTCCCGCGCTTATCGGCTTTTCGGGATTGGAAATCAGCTTTTCGGCATCGCAAACTATCCGGTGGCCTAATCCTTCACAGGTTTTGCAGGCTCCTTGTTCGTGATTGAACGAAAACCAGGAAGCCAGCGGAGTTTCGCTTCCCGATTCCCGTGTTCCCACACGGGCAAACAACAGACGTAACGTATCATAAATGTCAGTAATCGTACCAACGGTACTACGTTCACTGTTGCTAATGCTTTTTTGATTCACAGCCAAAGTTGGCATCAGCCCTTTAATGCTTTCAAATTGCGCCTCTGAATTTAAGTTAAGCCTATTTCTTGCATACACTGAAAAACTCTCGGCATAACGCTCACGGCCTTCGGTAAAAAGAGTGTCGAAAGCCAGCGATGATTTGCCGCTACCGGATACTCCCGTTAACACCGTCAATTTATTGAAAGGGATGGAAACATCAACGTTTTTAAGGTTGTGTGTGGAAGCGTCTTTTAATAAAATGGGGCCAAACCGCTCAAAAACAGGTATTGGGTTGGAAATAGGTTCGGTTAAAATACCTTGCAAAGCCTTTGCTGTTTCAGAGTTTGAAACGGTTAGGATTCCGGATGGAACGCCCTGATAAATCAAATTTAAACCTTCATTTTTACCATTAGGGCCCAATTCAATTAAATGATCGGCTTGTTTGAGTACAATTGGGTTTTGCTCCACCATTACCACCGTATGTTTTTGATTCACCAAACGGTTTAGGTTTTCGATCAACACTTCTACATCATGGTCGTGCAACCCCGACGACGGTTCATCGATAATAAACAAAGTTGGCTGTTTGGTAGCTTTAACCAGATTTTTAGCCAACTTAACCCGTCGGGCCTCACCCCCCGAAAGGGTTCCCGAGCGTTGGTTTAGAGTCAAATATCCCAATCCCACTTGTTGCAATGTCGTTAAAAAGGGAGAAATCGTCGGATGGTTTTCAAAAAACCGGAGAGCGGCATCAACGGAAAGCGAATAAATTTCGGACAAGTTTTTTCCTTGATATAACACCGTTAGAATTTCGGGGCGGAATTGTTTGCCGTTGCATTCGCTGCAAATCAGTTCCACTGTTCCCAGCAATTGCATTCCAACTTGTTCGTAACCTGCACCTTCGCATTTTGGGCACCGTCCGGCTTGAGTGTTGAACGAAAAGTGGTTCTTTGTAAAACCTTTGGATTTTGCTTCTACGATGGAAGCAAACAAATCGCGCAATTCATCGGCCAACCCAATATATGTGGCTGGATTGCTGCGAGGGGTTTTGCCTATCGGCGATTGATCGATACTGATTACTCTTTTAAGCAGGTCCCCATTTTCAATCACAAAACTGGATTCGGTTCTTTTGTTGCTTTCGGTCAAAAGACGCTGAAACCTATCAACAAGTAATTTCTTACCAGAACCAGAAACTCCCGTGATTATATTCAGGGCTTGCGTTTTAAAAGTAATCGTTGGTTTATTAGTACCATTAATTTGAGCATTACTTAAAACAACAACTTCATTCAGTGATGGTTGAGTGATTTTAAAATCCGTTGTTTTATGGAAATGCTTTAAGGTTTGGCTGCTTCCGTATTCCTGTTGATTGAAAAAATCAGAGGCTCGTCCCGAAAAAAGAAAGTGGCCGCCCTGCTCTCCTGCTCCGGGTCCCATATCCACAATCCAATCGGCATGTTTCATTACAATGGGGTTGTGCTCCACCACCAGAACTGTGTTTTCCTGATCGCGCAAGGAGAACAATACCTCTAATAAATTGCTTATTTCGGTAGGATGCATCCCCATCGAGGGCTCATCGAACACATACAAAATACCCCTCAATCCCGAGGATGCCATTTTTGCTAACCGCAACCGCTGGGTCTCGCCTCCTGAAAGACTTTGCGAAGGTTGACTTAGGGTTAAAAAACCCAAACCTAGTTTTTGGATCAGCTTACCGGTTTTCCTGATTTCATCCAAAATGGGTCCACCCACCAATCGTTCATGGCCTTCCATGTCGAGGGATTCAAAGAAAGTAATCATTTCATTAATGGTGGAATTGGAAAGCTCGGTTATGCTTTTACCATGGAAAGTAATTTGGTTTACTTCCTTCTTTAACCGGGAACCAATGCAAACCGGACAACTCACTGTTTGTGCAAACCTCAACACGTTGGGGTTTCGGTCGCGTTTCAGTATCTCTTCCATCACCGGAACAATTCCTTTGTAAAAGCTTTCTTCGCGGGGCTTGGCGGTAATTCCGGTCCATTTCATGCGCGATTCCAACGGGTGTTTCCCAAATGGCACCAGAATTTTTCGGCTTCCAAAAAGGACAATCTTTTTTTGTGCTTCATTCAACTCTTTCCACGGAATATCCACCGAAAAACCCTCGACCTCACAAATCTGGTTCAACACCGCCATGGTAACCTGTGAATAAACAATGTAGCCGCTTGGAGTGGTCATGGCAAAGGCTCCTTGTCGGATGGTTTTGTTCTCGTCTTTTAGTAGCAATTCCGGGTCAATGGCATCTGCCATACCCAAGCCACGGCATTCGGGACAAGCCCCTTGTGGCGTGTTGAACGAAGAAAGACTGCGGTTTATAACCAGCTCTTTTGGAAAGGTGTTTTCCGGTTTGCCCAACCGGGCAAATAACAGACGGAGCAAGTCGTAAAGCTCCGTTAAGGTTCCAACAGTAGAGCGGGGTGATTGGGTGAGTTGTTTTTGCTCCAAGGCAATGGCCGGCGACAAGCCCGAAATATATTGGATATCGGGGCGATTCAATCGTCCCATGAATTGCCGGGCATGGGATGAAAAAGTTTCCAAATACCGGCGGCGGGCTTCCTGAAAAATTACATCGTAAACTAAGGTTGATTTTCCCGAACCGGAAACCCCGGTTACCACAATCAGTTTATGATCAGGAAGGTTTAAATTAACGGATTTTAGGTTGTTCTCCTTTGCATTTATAAGGGTTATCATGTATCTGCTTTTGTGAGTTCAAAAATATAAAACTAACACCTGAAACCCGCAATAGTTGAACAAAAAAAGGGTGATTGGAGGGAAGCGGAATTAAAAAACTTCAGCTAGGCCACCCTTTTGCGCTAAAACCTGCATGGGAAAACGAAGCAACCTAAAGGGAACTCGTAGCGCCTCCTACGAGATTATATCGGCAGGATTTTTCTATTTATGCTACAAATAGGATACATTGCCCCGTTTAGGAATATTGAAAATAAAAAAACAGCTTTTACCTAAATTTCTGAAATGCAACTATTGTCACATGTTGAACACATTAGCGAAGCAGCCTGCCCCAATTTCTTGGGGCGCTTCGCTGTCCCGACAAGAAACCAGTTATTGTGGGTTCTTTGTTTTTTTTTCGGAAAAAGTAAATGAGTAAATGGAATTTTGTAATTTGTCGGGGTATTTTAAATGCACTGAAAAAATAAAAAGATATCCCATGGACAATTACCTAACCCATTTGATAGCAGACATAAACCAAATTATGGGGCAATTGCCCGAACCGCCTTCCGAAATATGGGATTCGGTTGACATTAACAACCCGGGCGAGATTGAAGACATATCGTATATCGAGCAATATACCAACGGACAAGAGCAGGAATTGCAATACATTGTGCGAATCAAAAAAGAAGCATTACCACCCCCACACCGCCTAACTGATGAACAAATATCAAGGTTATTGCCAGTACTCCATGATTTATTGGATTATTATCATTTTGAGCCAGCCTATCCCGATGAATTGAGTGATAGGCTAAAATACCAGTTGTTTTATGACAACTGGGATAGTGAACATGTTAAAGTTACGTATGGTGTAGTAGGAATCGAGTTTTGCGATTTTGATGATACTAATTGCCCGATTCCGGGGCAATGCAATACTTGTGAAAGGATGCGTTTGGAATATGAGAATGGCCCTAAAGTTGACCCAGATACAACTGTTTCAGTAGATGATTTGTTACCCACACCTAAAGAAATTGAAAAGTTTATGGCCATGCAAAAGGCCCGTGAAGCGCATGAAATTATCGAAAAAATAAAACCTAACAACCAAAACATTATAGGTATTTTCAATTATTGCGACCGTTGGTGCGAAAATTGTTCGTTTACCAGCCGTTGTACCAATTACCAGTTCGAAGAGGAGCTTGGACTGCACGATGTGAAATACGACCCCGAAGAATTGTTTGAAAGCGTACAAAACATTCTTTCGGGTACTTTGAGCGTACTAAAAGCAAAAGCAAAAAGCCTGGACATTGACATTGATTTGGAACAGTTTGAAGATTTTGACACAGATGAACCGAATGAAACAGAAGAACATCCATTAGTAGTACAAGCAGATATTTACTTTAATAAGGTATCCAAATGGTTCGACGACAACAGCGATTATTTATCCGATATTGCTTCATCGCTTTGGAATAGTTCGCAAAGAAAATTCAAGGAGCTCAATCATCAATTAGATGCCATAGACTGGTACCGATCGATGATACCGGTTAAATTGAACAGGGCGCTGCAACAAAATAGCAATTTTATGGATGATGTTGACGATTACGATAGAAACGCTACAGGAAAACTGGTTCATCAATGTTTACAGAAGTCAATGGATTCCTTTTCGTTTCTGTTAGGCAAATTGGCTAAAAAGGAAGACGAGATATTGAGTTTTTTGGCTATGCTCTCGCAAATAAAAGCCGGGTTAGAGCTTGAACTACCTAATGCTAAAAATACCGTAAGGCCAGGATTGGATGAGGTATGATCCTTTCTTTTTGAAAAACACACATTTTTCCCTAAATTTGGCATCTTTAATATTATAGCACGATGATTAATAAAATCAAGGAGTTACTCAAAGAGACTGAGGAATTTCGCGTAAAATCGGCCGATGAGCTGGAGAGTTTCCGGTTGAAATACCTTAGCAAAAAAGGCGAAATATCACAGTTGTTCAACGATTTCAAGAATGTTCCTTCGGAATTAAAGAAAGAAGTGGGTCAGGAAATAAATACCTTGAAGCAATTTGCACAGGAAAAATTCGATCAGTTTAAGGAATTTATTGAGGATTCGCAAACAGGGACCGAAAGCTTTGATTTAACCCGTCCGGGAGAGCCATTGGAACTGGGTTCGCGCCATCCAATATCCATTGTGCGCAACGAAATTATAAGCATATTTAACCGCTTGGGCTTTACCGTGGCCGAAGGGCCTGAGATTGAAGACGATTGGCATGTATTTTCGGCACTGAACTTTCCGCCCGAACACCCTGCCCGTGACATGCAGGATACCTTTTTCATTGATAAAGCAAACGAAATCCTTTTGCGTACCCATACTTCAAGTGTACAGGTTCGGGTAATGCAGAATACCCAACCACCCATCCGCAGTATTTTCCCTGGAAGGGTTTTTCGAAATGAAGCCATATCGGCCCGCGCCCACTGCATTTTCCATCAGGTGGAAGGATTGTATGTAGCCGAAAACGTTTCATTTGCCGATTTAAAACAGACCCTTTTATACTTTGCCAAAGAAATGTTTGGCGAAAAAACTCAAATCCGGTTGCGCCCATCCTATTTTCCATTTACCGAACCATCGGCCGAAATGGATGTATCGTGCTCCATTTGTGGAGGCAAAGGTTGCAACATCTGTAAATACAGTGGTTGGCTGGAGATATTGGGCTGTGGCATGGTGGATCCTAACGTATTAGAAAGCTGTGGCATCGACAGTGAAAAATATACCGGCTTCGCCTTTGGAATGGGCATTGAGCGCATTGCCATGCTCAAATTCCAAATCAAGGATTTAAGGCTCTATTTTGAAAACGATGTTAGGTTCTTACGACAGTTTAAAGCAGCGTATTAATTGATTTTTTCAAAACAAAGAGATTGTCTAAAAAGTCATCGGATGAATACTTTTACTAAAAGGTGTGATTTTTAACTTGCAATAAATCAACTAATTAAAAATTCATCCGATGACTTGTTTTTTAATAACCCCAACTTTTTAGACACCCTCTTTGTTGTCTATTTCAACGCTTCTTCATATCGTTTTTCAACGGTTTTCCAATCTACCACATTCCAAAATTGGTCCACATAATCGCCCCGCTTGTTTTGATATTTCAGGTAGTAGGCATGTTCCCACACATCAAGGGTTAAAATGGGTATTTCCTTTACTGAACTAACCGGCATCAATGGGTTATCCTGATTTGGAGTGGAAACTATTGCTAGCTTTTTATCGGCAACTACCAACCAGGCCCAACCCGAACCAAATTGACCTAAGGCGGCCTTTTTGAAAGCATCTTTAAATTTAACCATATCGCCCCATTGGGCATTGATTGCGCCGGCTAACGTTCCGGTAGGATTTCCACCTGCATTGGGAGCCATACAATTCCAAAAAAAAGTGTGGTTCCAAACCCCACCGCCATTGTTCCGTATGGTTACCGGAGTATTTTCTGTAATGGAGGCAATCAATTGGTCGATGGTCTTTTTTTCATATTCCGTTCCTGCTACCGCTTTATTCAGGTTATCAATGTATGCTTTATGGTGTTTGCCGTAATGTATTTCCATGGTAGCGGCATCAATATAAGGTTCCAGAGCATTGTATGTGTATGGCAAAGCGGGTTGGGTGAACTGGGCAAAAGCCGCCACACCCCCAAAGGCAAGCAGTAAAAAACTTAAAAGTGTTTTCATAAAATGGTTTTTAGTTATTTGAAATTAATTTATTTTGGAATATTTCTATTTGAATGCTAAACGGTTCGATTGAAAAATTGTTCGCTCTTGATTGCCAAAGGCTTCGTTTTTTAAGGCTAACTGTTTGGTTACTAAAAACAGAACGGAGTAATTCAGTCTTATACCCAAATTGAGTGATTTGCCTTTGCAAATCACTCAATCGACTAAGAAATTGTAAGCAATTCACATTTGAACTATTCATCTGTTTTGTGAATTGCAACAATTTCTAGGTCGGGGTTATACCTAAGTAAAGCGTTTTATTCCCCGAGGACTCGGGGTCAAAACGCTCAACTTAGGTTATATTTTTTCTTGAATTGTAACGCTTTTTGAAAAGTGACGTCTATACGAAAAGATTTTACAACATTAAAACATGAAGTACTTACTAATATTAATAGTCCTAATTACTACCAGCACTTTTGCGAAGAACATCCAAAAAAAGGAATGTACTGCTCATAAAATTAATATACCCATACAAATTGATGGGGTTTTGGACGATGATATTTGGGCAAACGCTCCATGGAATCATGATTTTAAAATGTACATTCCTTACGATAACATAGAAGCATCACAACCCACCCAATTTGCTATTTTATATGATCAGGATTTTGTGTATGTAGCCATAAAAGCATTTGATTCAACTCCCTCTAAAATATCAAAGCGGTTAACCCGGCGCGACGATTTAGATGGCGATTACCTTGGAGTACAATTCGACAGCTATAACGATAAACAAACATCGTATTGTTTCAATGTAAGTGCAGCCGGGACTAAAAGCGATGCTTTTATTTCGAACGATGGGGATTCTCAGGACAATTCGTGGAATCCGATTTGGTGGGTGGAAACAACCGTTACTGATGAGGGATGGGTGGCTGAAATGAAAATCCCTTTTTCGCAATTCCGGTTTGTAAACAATTACACTCAAACATGGGGAATCCAAATAGAACGATATATTCAGAGGAATGAAGAAACGTCACTCTGGCAGGCCAAAGAAAGGAATGATCCGGGATGGGTGCACCATTATGGACAAATGAATGGTTTGGTTGATATCCAACCTAAAAAAACGTTTGATTTATATCCTTATACTGTAGCAAACTATTCAACCTATCCTAAAGAAGAAGAAAATCCGTATGCTGATGGCAGTGATTGGAAAGGAAATGTGGGTTTGGATGGAAAGGTTGGACTAACCAACAATCTAACGTTGGATTTCACCATCAATCCCGATTTTGGGCAGGTTGAGGCCGACCCTTCATCGGTAAACCTTTCCGGTTTTGAACTGTTTTTTCAGGAGAAAAGGCCCTTTTTTATTGAAGGAAATAATATCATCAATTTCCCGTTGATGTTTGGCGATGGCGATTTAGCCTGGGACAATTTGTTTTATAGCCGACGCATTGGTAGGAATCCGCATAATTCACCGGAACTGGATTCCACGGAATTTGCTAAAGTTCCCAATGCAACTAAAATATTAGGCGCGGCAAAAATTACCGGCCGTTCCAAAAACGGTTTGAGCATTGGCATCATGGAAAGTGTTACCGCCAATGAAAAGGCTGAAATTACTTACAACGGAAACCAAACCCGCACTGAAACCGTGGAACCGGCTACCAATTATTCGGTGGTAAGTTTACAGAAAGACTTTGGCGGTGGAAACACCCTGTTAAGTGGAATGGTAACCTCTACCAACCGGTTGATAAAAGATGAACGATTGGATTACCTTCACACCAATGCATACACGGGTGGACTCGATTTTACCAAGTATTGGAAAGATAAAACTTATTTTTTTACGGCTAAAGGGGCTTTCAGCTTTGTACAAGGAAGTACCCAAGCTTTAATTAATACCCAACAATCGTCGACCCATTTATTCCAACGGCCCGATGCCAAACATGTTACCATGGATAGCACGCGAACTTCGTTACCGGGTTATGGCGGAAATGTGTATTTTGGCAAAAGTGGCGGTGGCAGACTCAGCTATATAGCAGCTGTTTATTTTAAATCGCCAGGTCTGGAACTCAACGATGTGGGTTTTGTGAGGCATTCCGACGACATTATTTCTATTCTTTGGGCCGGATACCGTATCAACGAACCATTCTCCATCTTTAAACGGATGGGAATTAATGTGAATCACTGGTCGAGTTTCGATTTTGGAGGAACCTATCTCGGAATGGGCGGCAACACCAATATTAATGCCACCTTTAAAAACAATTACCAATCAAATATTGGTATTAACTTAAATACCCCGGAACTTTCAACTTCGCAATTGCGTGGAGGACCGGCTTACCTGATGCCAGGGAGCACAAATATATGGGGGTTTGTGGGATCCGATTACCGAAAAAAATTAAGCCTCTCGTTAATGGGCAATTATTCAAAAGGTTTTGAGAATTATTACCAAAGCAAATCCATTGAATTGGGCATCACTTTCAAACCTTGGTACAACATCGAGTTTGGCTTGGAGCCTTCCGTTAGCCACGGTTTTAACGAGCAACAATATGTTGCCGAAAGCAGCTACAATGGCCAACCCCGATATGTATTGGCATCCATCAATCAGCAGGTAATTAGTACCTCGTTCCGGATTAACATGAACCTAAGCCCCGACCTTTCCATTCAATACTGGGGACAACCTTTTTTTGCCACGGGTAAATACTACGATTATAAAATGGTTACCGATTCAAAAAATGAGGTCTATGATTCCCGATTTTCCATTTACCCTGAAGATAATATTCATTTTAATGAAGCATTGCAGGAAATTGAAATTGATGAATCGGGGGACGGTTCTTCTGATTATAGTTTCAGTAAACCCGATTTTAATACCAAAGTATTTCTTTCCAATCTGGTAGCTCGATGGGAATACCGTCCAGGTTCGGTGCTCTTTTTAGTTTGGTCGCAAAACCGATACAATGAAACAAATGATCCCGAAAAGGCGTTTGCTCATAACGTGACCAACATGTTCAATTTTCAACCGCAAAACACCTTTTTAGTCAAACTTTCGTACCGTATTGGAATATAATGCCTCTTAGAAAACTGCAACTTAGGCGAAGCCAATCTCACCAGGGATAGCAAGTAAAATTTCAAAAAAACAACTTAATGCTCATTACCAGACAAAATAGTTATTATGTGTTAATATAAAGGAATCATTCAATTACCACATATTACCAGTTTCAAAAAGCACTTTTTTAAATAAATCTGCTTACATCGAACTGACGTTACTTCAATTTCCAGTTTTCCCAAGAACCGGTAATGGCCGGACTAAAATTGGTTTTAGGCGTTTGCTCCTGTTTGTTTATCATAGCCGCTTTAATTGACACTTGTTTGGCCAAATAGGCATCCAATTCCAATAATGTGACTTCCCCTTTGGTTTCCTGCAATTTTTTGAGCAGATAATAAGTAAATAAACCATGTTTCTGTTCCTCAAACGGTAAGGCCGATTGGTTTTCGTCGCTGGCACTAAAAACCACCACGTTCCCGGTTAAGGAAACATTTTTAGGAACAATTTTAACACCTCGTGAAGCCATCAACCCTGCATTACGGCCTCCTCCGGAAAAACAAGCATCTAAAAACAGAATCACTTTTTTGGATGGGTATTGCGAAAAAGATTCAATAATTTTATTCAAAGGCAAGGCATATTCCATCGAACTGCTGGTAACATCAACAGGTATCAAACAGGGAACATCGGATTTAGCATCCGGATACCCATGTCCGGCGTAGTAAAATAGTAACTCAGCTTGACCGTTCATGCTTTTTATGATGCGGTTTATTTGGCTGATTCCCTGATTCATTGCAACCGTACCTGAATTGGTGTAGAAAAGGATGTTTTCTTCAGGAATTCCTATCGTTTTTATGCAATACTCCTTGAAAAAATTGGCGTCGCGAATGGCAAACTCCACATTTTGTTCCTTTTTTAACCCGGTTTGATAACTCAGATAATCCTCATTACCAATAATAAGGGCATACGCATTTGGGTTTTTGGTGGTACTTACCGGAATTTCTAGCTCTATATCAATTGTTTTTGAAGTATTTTCATTCAAGTTTGTTGCATTTTTCGTGGTCTTATTAAGATTCAAATCGTCCAATTCAATGGAATCGAACTTATACGTTATTAGTTCCGAATTAAAAGCCGCAACCTCTTTGCTATCATAGGTATATACTTTGTTGTTTTCCGGATTTACCAGCTCCAGGTGAACCAGTTCAAAATTGTCGTTGTAAAGGGTGAATTTTGAATTTTTAAACACGACGTTTTTAAAGTTTTTATCGAACGAAGGAGCATCGGAAATGGGAATTTTAATGTAAATACTCTTTTTATTTGAAAGTTGTATTTGGAACGTCTCATTATCGGCATCATAATCGTTGGTTGCCGTAGCAAAAGAATACAACTCCATTCCAACGCTATCAATATAATGGTTCGCCAATTCTATAGCTTTTTGTTTCCTTGCTGTTTCATTTACGCGGGCAGCATAGTCGACCGATTTTTCGAATTTCCCCTTTTTTTGCCAGGTATTAATTTGAGATTCAACATAGACTTTAATTAAGAAACTATATTTTAATTGATTACTAAATTCCGATTGAGAACCAATAACATTATATGCTACCAACAAATCAACATACCGGTTGGGGCTTATATCCCGTATGGTCTTTCTTGTGAGCAGATCACTGTCGTTAAAACCTTTTTCAAGAGCCGTTTTAAGCGCCACAAAAGCCTCTTCGTGTACAGCATCATTAGGTATTTTTGCCAATATCAGCGCTTTGCAATACAATAAAAACTTATTAGCCTGAATTGGTTTAAAAAAATCAAAAGCAAGCAAATGGTAATGCTTTGTTTCAATGGAAGGTATATCGAAGGCCATCATGTAATAAGCATTCGCATTTCCTGATTCAATGGCTTTTATAAGGTGCTCTGCAATAAGGGAGTCATCAATGGGTTTAAGATACGACCTGCTTTTGGCCAGCATAAAGTATATCTCACCCACATCATTTTTATCTATCTCCTTTTGGTTTCGCGTAAGCCTTTCGGCCTTAAAAAATTCAACGTAGGCTCTTTCGTAATCACCTGATTTAAAGAAGCTTTTACCGTTTTGCATCAACCAATAATAGTCTTGTGTAAAAACCAATAACGAAGAGGTAACAAAACAACTCAAGAGGATAAATTTTTTCATGACTTATGATTTTTCTATTGATGGGAACATTGTTGAATTGGTTGCTCAAAGATAGTAATAAACTATATCGTAGCATACCCCAAAGTAACTATACTTATTTTAACCTGTGCTGCCTTCTGTAAAACTTGCGCACAGCCTTCCAAAGTGGCACCGGTGGTTAAAATATCGTCAACCAACAAAACATGCTTTCCCTCCAGCACTTCAGGATGCATCACTTCAAATACTTCTTCCACATTTTCCCATCGCTCGTACCTCGATTTTTTGGTCTGTGTTTGGGTAAATGTTTTTCGCAACAGAATACTTTTATCTACTTTGCCAGGCAGAAATTCCCCCAACCCTTGTGCTATTAAGGCACTTTGGTTATATCCCCGTTTCTTTTCCTTTTTAGGATGCAACGGTACCGGAATGATAAAATCAGGTTTTCTAAAATCAGGTTCACCGGCTAAGTCGGCACCGAACAATCTTCCGAGTTCAATTCCCACATCATCACGCCCATGATATTTCAATAAATGAATCAGTTTCTGATAGCGACTCCCCTTCTTAAAAAAGAAATAGGAACTCACTCTTTCCACCGGAACCCTTCCCCAGAATAGTTTTTCCAATGGGTTTCCAGGTTCCTTATGATAATTTGTGCGGGGCAATTCATACAGGCATTTGGTGCAAAGAATCTTTTCCTGTTCATAAAGGTTCACATGGCAAGCGGCACATAACTCCGGGTAAAATAATCCGATAAAATCGGAAGAGTATCGTTTAATAGTGGTGAAAAATTTATTCATGGGTCAATTGGTTTTCATTTATGGAGATTTAAATCCAATTCGTCTTTGAGATTTTGATGCCTTGCGCCGGAAAATTCATTTGTACTCTACTAAATTGACTGCTCCGGCACCATTCTTTCTATTCCAATAACCATGGGCTGAGCCCATGGTTATTCATATTTAGCCCCTTTGGGGCTATAACCTAACTCAAGTGATTCCTTTTGGGGCTAACTAAACTCAAATTACAATAGTTCATTGGCTTTAAAGGCATCCTCAATGTGTTCCAAAATTTTATAGGGTTCTTGCGCTAATACCGTTACTATATCGAAACGGCTGTTCAGTTCAATGTTTTTTTGGTTTAGATACGCATCGGCAGCATAAACCAGATTTTTCATTTTTTTTGAAGTAACCGCTTCTTGAGGAAGCTCGAAAGCCAAGGTGGCACGGGTTTTAACCTCCACAAAAACCATGGTTTGGTTGTGTTGGGCTACAATATCAATTTCCTTATAATTATAGCGCCAGTTCACTGCCAAAATTCGATACCCTTTTTTTATTAGGAACTCACGGGCAAATTCCTCGCCCACCTTCCCGGTTTCATTGTGTTGCCCCATATTATTGAAATGCTATAAAAACAGAACCATCAGACACATTCATCTCCGCAGGTCTTCCAAAAATAAGTGGCTGATTGTTCACAATATGACCAGCCGGAAAACCAAAACACACTGGGTAGGAATACTCCGCAACCGCCTGACGAACTATTTCTTCGGCAGTTTGTCCAAACGAAGGGGTTTGATCCTCCATGTCGGTTAAGGCTCCCACCACTAAACCCGCTAAATTTTTGAGTATGCCGGCTAATTTAAGTTGCTGCATCATTCTGTCGAACCGATAGAGGTATTCTCCCACATCTTCAATAAAAAGGATTTTTCCTTTGGTTTTAAAGGCATAAGGAGTGCCAAGCAGGGCGCATAGTAACGCAATATTTCCGCCTATAATTGGTGCGGTAAAGTTACCTGTGCGGTTGAAGGAATGCTGCTCAACCCGGTAGTTTAGGTTCTTCCCTTTAAGGGTACTAAACAAATTATTCAACGCAGCATTATTATTCTGAAAATTTATAGGCATCTGTCCGTGAATGCTTTCAACACCAAAAAAGGCAAAAGCGGCATGTAAAACGGTAATATCGCTAAACCCAATCAGCCATTTCGGGTGTTGAAGCAACATTCCAAAATCCAAATCCCCTAAAATCCGCATAGTTCCATAACCACCTCTCAGGCAAAATAGGGCTTTTATTTCCTCCGAATCAAGCATTTGTTGCATATCCTGAGCACGCTCTGTATCGTTTCCGGCAAATATACCAGACTCCAAATAGGTGGTTTTTCCCCGAACGGGTACCAAACCTTGCGATTCAATAAATTGTAAAATCTGAGGATACCGATCCTGCGGTATAAACCGGGCCGGAGCAACAATGCCCACTTTATCGCCTTTTTTTAAATAGGGAGGAGTAATCATCCTAATTACATTTTGATTATGGCACAAAATATCCATTTCTGAATTTCACAACGAAGCAAGTGTCCCCCTGGGGGGACTTTAGGGGGGAATTTGCTCAAATTACCAACTTATTTATAATTCCTAAAAGACAGATTACACAAAATTACACTTTTTTAACTATGAAAAATAAACGGAAAGGGAATATTCTCTCACGATTGAGTGATTTGCCTCTTCAAATCGCTCATTTTGGGTTAAACTTGCCAACCCAACAAAATGTACTAACTTTGTAGGTACAACAGTTAACATATAAAATAATGGAAGTTTCGGTTATAAAAATTGGAAATTCAAAGGGTATAAGGCTTAGCAAGACTTTACTGGATAGGTATAACATCAAAGATACGGTTGATGTAATCATGGAAAAAGGACAGATTGTGATAAAACCATTGTCGAAACCCCGCAAAGGATGGGAAAAAGCATTCAAAGAAATGTCGGAAAATGGAGATGATCAATTGTTGATTGACGATGTGTTTGACGATGAAAACATGGAAGAATGGAAATAAGTCAGTATCAAATAATTTTGGCGAATCTTGATCCAACCATGGGAGGTGAGCTTAAAAAGACTCGACCGTGCGTAGTGATTTCGCCAAACGAAATGAATCGACATTTAAAGACGGTGGTAATTGCTCCTATGACCACAAGCTCAAAGAATTATCCAACCCGGATTGAAATAAAACACGACAATAAAACTGGGTGGATTGTTTTGGATCAAATTAGAACTATTGATAAACAAAGAATTATAAGGGACATTGGACACTTATCGAAGCAGGAGACTAAATTAGTGAAATCAATCTTGAAGGAAACCTACATTGATTAACCCGTTTCTAGCTTTGTCATAATCTATATCCGCAGGTTATATAGGAACCCATTGAAAGTCACGGGGTGACTCAATTTGACGCAAAGAAGGCAAACAATTGTTGTTCAATTAGTCACCCCGTGACTTGCGGAAATAAGGATCAATAAAAAATCACTCACTCTTTCTACCTTCAACTTAGCACTAAATTATATCTTTGCACCAATTTTAAACACATCAAATCAAAAGTTATTGTGAAAGAATTTAAAAGATATACCGTTACCTCAGCACTTCCTTATGCTAACGGTCCGGTTCACATAGGTCATTTGGCCGGGGTTTACATTCCTGCTGACATTTACGTTCGATATCTTCGTTTGAAAGGGAAAGATGTGGTTTTTATTGGTGGTTCCGATGAACACGGCGTTCCCATTACCATTAAAGCCCGCAACGAAGGGGTTTCGCCTCAGGATGTAGTAGATAAATACCATACCATTATCAAGAAATCGTTCGAAGAGTTGGGCATTTCGTTTGATATTTACTCCCGCACCACTTCAAAAATTCACCATAAAACCGCTTCCGATTTTTTCCGAAAGCTTTACCTCGAGGGTAAATTTGTGGAGAAAACTTCGGAACAATATTACGATGTGGAAGCGCAGCAGTTTCTAGCCGATAGATACATTAAAGGAACTTGCCCTCATTGCAGCAACGAAGAGGCTTATGGCGACCAGTGCGAAAAATGTGGTACTACCTTAAGTCCCTTGGATTTATTAAATCCTCGTTCGGCACTGAGCGGAAACCAACCAATACTTAAAGAAACCAAGCATTGGTACCTTCCTTTGGAACAATATGAACCGTTCTTGAAAAAATGGATACTGGAAGACCATAAAGAGTGGAAAGCCAATGTTTACGGGCAATGCAAGTCGTGGCTCGACTCTGGGTTGCAACCCCGTGCGGTAAGCCGTGATTTGGATTGGGGTGTTCCGGTTCCGGTTGAAGGTGCCGATGGCAAAGTATTGTATGTTTGGTTCGATGCCCCCATTGGCTATATTTCGAACACCATTGAATGGGCCGAAAAAACCGGTAACGACTGGCGCAAGTATTGGCAAGACGAAGATTCCAAATTGGTCCATTTTATCGGAAAAGATAACATTGTGTTTCATTGCATCATTTTCCCAGCCATGCTCAAGGCTCATGGAAGCTACATTCTGCCTGAAAATGTTCCCGGTAATGAATTCCTGAATCTGGAAAACGATAAAATTTCCACCTCAAGAAATTGGGCCGTTTGGTTACATGAATATTTGGTTGAATTCCCCGGAAAACAAGATGTGTTGCGCTATGTGTTGGCCGCCAATATGCCCGAAACTAAAGATAACGATTTTACTTGGAAAGACTTTCAAACCCGCAATAACAGTGAACTGGTAGCTATTTTAGGCAATTTTATTAACCGTACCGCGGTACTTACCCAAAAGTATTATGGTGGGAAAGTACCTGCATTGGGAACGTTAACATCGTTCGATAATGAAACACTGGCTGAATTGGCCCAATACAAAGACAAAGTGGAGAAAGCTTTGGAAACTTACCACTTCCGTGAAGCGCTGAAAGAAGCCATGAACCTGGCGCGGTTAGGAAACAAATACCTGGCCGATACCGAACCTTGGATTTTGGTTAAAACCGATACCTTACGGGTTGAAACCATCATGAATATAAGCCTTCAGATTACAGCCAACCTTTCCATTGTTTTTGAGCCTTTTATGCCTTTTACCGCTGAAAAAATCAGAACGCTCTTAAATATTGAAACATTGGGTTGGGAAAAATTGGGAAGCACGGATCTGGTTAAAGCCGGCCATTCAGTAGGAACACCATTCCTGTTGTTCGACAAAATTGAAGATGCTGAAATTGAGGCGCAGGTGAACAAACTACTTAATGCAAAGCAAACAAATCAAAATAAGGTTCAAGTAAATCAAAGTAAAGAAGTTATCAGTTTTGATGATTTTTCGAAACTTGACATTCGCACCGGAACCATACTGGAAGCTGAGCGGGTTCCTAAAACCAAAAAATTACTAAAACTGCTTATTGATACCGGCATTGACAAACGAACTGTGGTTTCCGGCATTTCTGAATTCTACAATCCCGAAGATATTATTGGAAAAAAAGTAAGCATACTGGTAAATTTAGCTCCCCGCGAAATTAAGGGAATTGAGTCGCACGGAATGATTCTGATGGCCGAAAACACCAAAGGGGAATTGGCTTTTATTTCCTGCGATAAGGAGTTTAACAACGGTTCCGAGATTCGATAGGATTAACGGAGTAATTTGAATAATTCTAAGTATTACGAACTATTCTAAATGGATTTAATCTACCTTTATTGTTTAAAAATACTAAAATCATGAAAGAACAAGCATTGCGGTTCAACAGTATTGTAGAAACAATTTATAGCTTAACTCTTGAAGATAGATTGGAAATAAAGAATTTACTAGACCACAATATTGAAGAAAGCAGACGAACTGAAATAGCAACGAATTATAAAAATGCACAAGAGGAATTGAAATCCGGTAAAATGAAATTTTCTTCGGAGATTGATAAACTCAAAAAAATGTTATGATGGAGGTTTCATTCAGTGATTCGTTCAAAAAAGTTTTTAAAAAAAGAGTAAAGTCAACGGATTACAAAAGACAAACCTAAAAAGGCAGTTTTGTTGGATATTGGAACTCATAATGAAGTTTATTAGTAAAAATTAGTTATAAATTTTACCATAAAAACCACAGAAGCAGCTCAACTGTGGTTTTTCTATTTTTATTCCAACCATTAAAGCTGGATACAATAGTATCCGTTTTTAATAAGTGTAGCTTCTACAATAAGTTTTTCACCAAAATTCTTGTTCCTCATAAATTAATCTTTATTTTAGCACGTAATTTTAACGTTTCAACAGCAAAATTCATTAAATACGTAAATTATGACAATACAAAAGCTCAGCCTTAAGGAAAAAATTGATTATGGCTTTGGCGATGCCGCTTCATCAATGTTCTGGAAAATTTTCGGAATGTACTCGCTGTTTTTTTATACCGATGTGGTTGGAATTACTGCAGCTGCAGCCGGAACCATGTTTTTGATAGCCCGCTTATGGGATTCGTTTTTTGATGTGTTTGTGGGTATAATCAGCGACCGCACCAAAAGCCGCTACGGAAAATATAGGCCATACCTGTTGTGGTTTGCCATACCTTTTGCCGTAATGGGCGCCATCACCTTTTTTGCACCCGAATTTGGCCAAACCGGCAAATTGGTTTATGCCTACATTACCTATTCGTTAATGATGGTGGTTTACTCCATGATTAACGTACCCTATGCTTCGTTACTTGGAGCCATTTCGTCCGACCCCAACGAGCGTAATTCACTGGCATCGTACCGAATGGCGTTTGCCTTTATTGGCAGCTTTGTAACATTTATGCTGTTGCAACCACTCATCGATTTCTTTTCAAAAACATTCGACAACGGAACAGTAAATCAGTCGGTTCATGCTATGGAAGCCACAGTGAGCACCTCGCCCATTGGTTGGGTTATGGGGGTGGCCTCAATTGGTATTATTTGTGTAGTACTGTTTTTATTATGTTTTAGTTGGACCAAAGAACGGGTAAATCAAATTGAAAGCGAAGAGAATGCCTCCGTTAAACAAGACTTAAAGAACCTTTTGCACAATACTCCATGGTGGATTTTAGTAGCCACCGGTTTGGCGGCTTTACTTTTTAATGCTATCCGCGATAGCGTAGCCATTTATTATTTTAGAGATTATGTAAGGGTTAATTACCGCATGGGCGGAACCGGATGGGACATAACTACTATTTACTTTTTGGGACAAGCGGCTAACTTAATTGGAGTAATAGCGGCTCCTTCCATTTCAGCCAAATATGGAAAAAAGAAAACCTATATGATTGCTATTTTAATGGCAGGTATTTTAAGTACTGCCTTCTATTTTATCCCGAATAATATTGCGCTGATACTTGTTTTCCAGTTTTTAATTTCAATTTTTGCCGGTTATGTATTGCCCCTATTGTGGTCAATGTTTGCCGATATTGTTGATCATCAAGAGCTATTAACCGGACGCCGTGCTACGGGTCTTATCTTTTCATCATCGTCCATGTCGCAAAAGTTGGGTTGGGCTTTAGGGGCTGCCATGAGCGGATGGGTCTTGGCTGTATTTAATTATATGCCCGATGCCCTTGAACAAAGTTCTCAAACCATTTTTGGTGAGCAACTTATGATTAGTTTAATGCCTGCTGCCTGCAGTTTATTGGCTTTTATAGGAATGTGGTTTTATCCCCTTTCCGATAAAAAAGTAAAAGAAATATCGGAACAACTTAACTTAAAAAGGAATCTGGCAAAATAAGTAAGGCTTAGGCGTTATTTGATGGTATAAATAGATGGGTTAAAACCAAATAAAAAGCAGGCTTAAAACAGGGAGGGCACTGAAAAAGTCCCTTTAGAAATCTAGAGAGAAAAAAACGCTTAAAATTGGCAATTTAACGGGCTGAGAAAGGCTTATTTGCAACAAAGAGAGAATGTTTTTTTAAATATGGCAAG
>Ga0172379_10000847_pt1 | contig 69918 bp, 58 predicted proteins | sample GrowelOW334metaG_FD_119756 | JGI IMG/M metagenome (GOLD analysis project Ga0172379, IMG submission 119756) | Groundwater microbial communities from an aquifer near a municipal landfill in Southern Ontario, Canada - Groundwater well OW334 metaG | ecosystem: Environmental > Aquatic > Deep...
GCCAAAGCAGAGCCTCTCATCATCGCTGCAAAGTCGACACTAGAAAAAACCGAGGGTTCACAAAGCCATGCCACAGCTAGCTTGCTAGACAATCTAGCTACACTCTACACTCGCACAAATAGGCTAACTGAAGCCGAGGATCTGCAAAGGCGCGCCATAGTAATTATCGAAAAATACCACGGTCACTTTAGTGCCGATACTGCCATCAGTATGAACAATCTTGCTACCACTTACAGCCTCGAAGGCAAACACGACGAAGCTAAAAGAACATCGCTGGAAGCTTGTGCCATAGCTCAAAAGGCTCTCGGTCCAAATCATCCATACACGAGGCGATGCTTGAGAGTACTTGATGGCATTCTCGGAAAGGGGTTGAAGCAGGAGCCCGGGGCTGCTCCAACTCCAACAACATCACAAGCTCCACAGTAAAAGTACTGATACATGTGTAATATCAGTACTTTACTCTTTCAAAAGTACCGATATTCGGCAAACCTCATGATATTATCGCCCTCAGAAAAGTACTGATATCTGGGAGCCTTCAAAATTGGTCAGAAAAAAGACTCAAAAAACGGCGACAATCGCCGACCATTTTATGAGCTACCAGATTTGGCTTAAAGGCGCGCCATTATCAGAACAGAGCAAAAGGGCTTACCGTAGCCGTATAAGTCAGTTCTTGGACTATCTAGCAGCCTCTGAGAACAAATTCGACCTTGTCTTGACCGAAGCAAGAGTAGCTCAAGTAGCTCTCAGAGATTACAAGCGACATTTAAAGCGCTCATGCAAGTTTGCACCGAGTTCAGTCAATGCATCTCTAACCGCAATCAACCACTTTCTACAGTTCATGGGCCTGACGCCTGCCAAGATTGACCGAGAAGATTTACCACAGGAAGCACCCAGGGCGCTGACACCAGAAGAGCAGAAACGTTATATCAGCACGGCCCAAACTAGAAGCCGGGCACTTGACCGGGCGGTGCCACTGCTGCTGATAAACACTGGCGTCCGTATTGGTGAATGTGCCGCTCTCGATATGGCAGATGTTTCAATAGCCGGGCGCAAGGCTCAAATAATTGTGCGCAGCGGCAAAGGCGATCGCTACCGTGAAATCCCCCTGAATGAAGTCGCTCGCGATGCTGTTCGAGACTGGATACTTGAGAGAAACAAACGCTTTGTCAATTCAAAAATAGATGATGCTCTCTTTCTAAATCCACAAGGAGCCCGCATGTCTGCAACCAGCTTGGATAGAATTGTAAGAAAGGTAGGCACTGCTTGTGGCATCGATCTATCTGCCCACATTCTTCGCCACACATGCCTGACTAATCTAGTGCGCAACGGCACTGACTTAGTGTTAGTAGCAGAGATTGGAGGGCACAGGCGGCTGGAAACAACCAGGCGCTATGCTTTGCCAACTAAAGACGACAAGCAGAACGCACTAAATTCACTCATTAATTGATGGGGAATTCCAGCGCTAGTGCACCAGAACATTGTCGCTAGTCCAAATTCGAGAGCATTTCATGCTGATGTGGCTAAGTCCTGTAAGAGCTTGTCAGCTGTCCGAAATACGCATAGATTAAATCAACTTTTCAAGCGCATCTCTTAACTATGCATTAGCTTTCGTGCGGATATACTCCAGGATCATTTAAGGGTCGATTCAGGCACCGCCTACTGCCGGTAACCCACGCGAACCTTTGGCAACCCCGGGCAATTTAAACACATGCACGAAGGAGAGAAAATGCCTACAACAATCACTCAAGAAAAAGCTTTGGATTTTGTGAAAAATATTGAACTTCCAGAGATCGGTGCAACACCGGCTGGACTGGCAACAGGACCAGACTACAGCAAACAAGCTTTTGCCAATGATGCCAGTCTAATTTTGTTCACAAATAATGTAAGTCTTCAACACAAGCAAGATATTCTCAATTCGATGTGTCTAGCGCAGCGTGCCGCAAAATTCGTCAATCCGGGACTTGATAATCCTCAGGTTTATTACAACAAGTATACAGAGGTTCTTCAGGCCATTGGCTACGCAGTGGGCGGTTGGCAGTTCACCAATTATGCTGGAGCTGGTCAGCAATTCTCAGTGGACAAGGTAGTAATTGACATTCTTGCTGCTGTATTCACTGGGACCGAAATGACTATGGTGAAAACAGTAATTGATGCATTGAAAAATCTTCAAAATGACGGAGGATTCACTCTATTTGAGCGTGAATCACACTCTTTGAAGGACGGGAATTTCAGGATTGGGGTTTGCGACGAATCCGCTGGTGTTGTAGGAATGAAAGTTGGTGCATTTAATTTCTCAAGTCAATCCAATGTGACAAAAGTTCTGTTCTTCTCATGGAGCAGTGCTTCTGCGAGTTTCAATCATTCATCTCAAAATCTGATGCTGAATGACCAGCTATATAATTTCGTTAGAGCGCAGGTTCTAATGAAGCTTGGAGTTGCCGCTCAACAATACGTGCAAGACCTACCAATTCAAATTTAGGGCTAGTTAATTAAATGGGCAGCAGTAATACCTGCTGCCCATTTAAAAAATGATAGTTCGTGAGAATGGGCAATCAATGAATAAAACTGGATACATCAACTCTGGCATAGTGCAGTTTTTCTCAAACAATGTAAGTGATGAGAGAAGAACTGACGTTTTAAATTCTACTTTGTTTGCACAAAAGGCTGTAGACGCTCAGGTAAACAGAAGAGAAAACTCACTAGTATGGTTTACGCAGTACACCTCCGTACTCTTACCTCTGGGTTGGGCAGGCAATCAGTGGAATATCATGGATTATCAACTGAATAACAATACCAAGTCATTATCAGCCGCTGTCTACGAAATCATGTCTGAGCATTTGAATAGCGAGGAGAGATTGTCTCTCAATCTGGCTTTTTCATATTTAAAAAATTCGCCTGATGCTACAGCTACTAAATTACTAGAAAGTGAGTCAAAAAGCCTTTATGGTGGCACCTTTCAAATAAGCTCAGTTGATCAAGACATTGATGGAATTGTTTCAATGAAAGTAGGTGCCTTCTTCTTCTCGTCTAGTTTATCAATACCAACAACAATGCTATCAACGGACTTAGGTGCCAGTGTAAAGCTTGCTTATAGTTCTCAAATACTGACTCTGAACAATGAAGTCTATAAAACAGTTAGAAAGTCGATTGAAAAGAAACTGGGCACAAAAGCTAGCAATTATTTAATCGCACTCGACGTAGGACAGCCATGATGCTTGAGCAATTACTTAATAGAGATCGCAATAGAGGGCCGAAATGAAATTTGAACTTACAGATATAGAAGAAATGGACCCTAAGCTTCAGCAACTGGTTTCAAAAGAACAGCGCGGAATTAAAACTCCGCAAACCATTTCTAGCGATGCTGGGTTTGTTTCAGTGGTCGCGCGAGTAAGTGATTTAGACGCCTGGATGAATCTCACCGAAATTGTCCAAGCCTCACATATTGGCAACTCTGATGACGGAACGGAGTCAATAGTTACTGGCCGGGTGCCAGTGAAACTTATTACTGAAATTCGAGAAAAACATTTTGTTAGAAGCCTCAAGCCTGGAGTAAAACTCAAGCCAACATTAGCAGCTACCGTAGAGGAGATCAGAGCCAGCCAATCAATAATAGAGCCACTTATACAAGGAAGCGCTCCAGGAGCAGGAGTAGTGGTTGGCATCATTGACTACGGCTGCGACTTCGTTCACAAGAATTTTCGACTAGCTGATGGAACTAGTAGAATTATGGCCATTTGGGATCAAACAGGCCCGTCCAATCACGAATCGCCTTTTGGCTATGGATGTGTGTATAGCCGAGAGCAAATCAATCTAGCACTACAAAGTCAAAATCCCTATTCGGCGTTAGCCTATGAGCCCGGACCTAACTCTCACGGCACACACGTTATGGATATCGCTGCTGGCAATGGTATAGGAACTGGCGTTCCAGGTGTTGCACCAGGAGCGGAAATTATTTTTGTTCAGATTGCTACAGATGATATCGCTTGGTCTGGACCAGATGTTGTTGATACTTCATTTGGTGACTCTGTACAACTACTTGAGGCTGCAAAATTTATATTTGACAAAGCTGGCGACAAACCATGTGTTATTAATTTTAGCCTTGGAACAAATGGTGGACCACATGACGGAAGTCGGCTTGCAGAGCAAGGTTTAGACAGTCTCCTATCATTCAAGAATAGAGCAATTGTGATTGCAGCTTCTAATGCATATGCAGATAATATTCATGCACAAGGACGAGTTTCTAGTGGCGGCTACACAGATATAACCTGGCAGGTCGGTGCCTTAGACCCAACCGAAAATGAAATTGAAGTTTGGTATTCAGGTCAAGACGAATTTGAAGCTGAGTTAATAGGACCGGATAACAGTTCGGTGGCAAAAACAAAATTAGGAGAGAATGGTCTTTTAAAAGACGATGCTGGAAAAGTTGCTCTTTTTTTCAGCCATAGAAAACACGATCCCAACAATGGCGATAACTTGGTTGACATCTTCATGGAACAGGGACTACCAACTGGTCTATGGACTTTAAGACTCCATGGTGTAACTGTTTCCAATGGTTTTTTTCATGCGTGGGTTGAACGTGATGACAACGGACAATCCAGCTTTGTAGCACCATTAGACAAAGGATTTACACTGGGTTCAATATCAACAGGTCGAAAAACAATTGTTGTTGGTTCATATGATGGGCACAGAACAACAAAGCCGCTATCCTATTTCTCATCTGCGGGTCCCACGCGTGATGGTCGAGAAAAGCCAGAAATAAGTGCACCAGGGCATGAAGTGTGGGCAGCTGCATCAAGAAGCCTGAACGGATCAGTCAAAAAAAGTGGTACCAGTATGGCTGCACCAGCAGTTGCTGGTGCGATAGCAATAGTCTATGCTGAGGCTCATTCGCAAGGACTAAAATTAAGCAATAAAGATGTTCGAGACTTAGTCGTTCAAACAGCTAGACAGACTTCCCCAGGCAACTCTTGGGATTCGCGGTATGGAAACGGCAGACTAGATGCCGAGGCGATGCTGCAGAGGCTATCAGTGCAAGTTCCAGTTAACTAGTTTTGACGGGTGTTAGTTCGCGGAAAAGAACGTCATCGAAAACGCAATGAAATGATCCAAATATCACCGCTCACGATTGCCAGAGAACAACCACCATTATTGATTAATCCAGCGGGTCAAAGTGCTTGAAGACGAAGTATCAGGCAAAAAATAGATGGTTCAGTGAGACTTAGCGTGACCTTAAGCGGAAATTAGTAGTTGATAGATTCGGTGACAGATTAACTGTCACCGAATCTATGATGAAAGGGCATAATTTAGTGACAGCTGTTGATTTAAAAATTTCCACATTTGAGGAAGATCTCACAAAAAAATCAATGATTTCGAAACGCATTCTGATAGGCATAAAATGACCTTCCGGCGACAACAGTTATTAATCGCTATACTCTCTGCCGCTGTCACAATCCTGGCTGGTGCTGCCACTATATGGAAAGATCCTATCTGCAGTTTTCTTGTCATATTCGTTTCTTCATCCGTAATGGCTCTCAGTGCCTACTTTGAGATACTAAAATCTCGTGAACTTTGGCAGCACGAACGAGAAACCTACTACGATCTGGTTGACCTACAACGTCGATTCAATTTTTACAGGAGCGATATAAGCTCATCTACACAGCTTCTAGATTCCTACTTTAATCGCTACGAAGAAATTCTGGCGTCAAGCAAGAAAGAATGGTCCAAACAGACTGTTCAAATTAAGGCAATTCCTTCAGCACCAGCTCAAACACCTTGACTTAACCAGGTGTTCGGTAGTCAAACAGGAACCAAAACCTTGGAAGTTACATACAAGAAAGTCGGAGAAAATAATGCCTTTAACTGCTGAACAAAAGTATGTTCGGAACCGCTATGTCGAATTCCTCAGTCGTCTGGCTGCATTAGCTAAACAATATCCACCATATGCCCCCAACGCAGCCAGCGGACACTTTAGGAATAATGTTGTATCAGACGCGAAAATCATCAAGGCTGGCCGCGCAGCGGAGATTCCATTGGCGGGTGTCGATAAAGAGTTTTTCAAAGAGTATTTGCTCTTTTACAAAGGAATCTTCAGATCTTTTAAGAAGCATGAGAACCATCATGCTAGCTGGACCGGCAATAGTGGATTATTTTTAGCCTCCTTTAAAACGTTAGCTCCTACTATTTTGAAACTGGCAAAAGCCATTGGAGGCCTCTATGAAGGGGATTTGATTCAAATAAAAGCTGTAGTAGAAGAAACTAATCGGCTGATTGAAGACACAAAGCAGAGAAACTTTTCCAACAATGGCCGTCATGCAAGTGGTCACATAAGTGTTGGAGTCAAAGAAGCTGTAACTCAGTGCATTGCCTCTTTTGCTTTGCGAAAATTCAGTAAGAATCTTCAGAGCCAGCAGATAGTTCTTGCCTGTTATCGCCAATTGAACGGATTAAGCACAAAGCGACATGATCCGTGGTTAAAGGCTAATTGGCAACTTCGTTTCTACGCGATTTGCAAAATGTCCGCCGTGCGTTTGAAAGCTCTGTGACATTCCTTCGATCACAAATAAGTATTATCTGATTTAAGCAGCACTGCTCCTTGTTGGTCATCATGCGAAAATATTTCGGTGATATATTCATTCAGGGAACGTTCAAAATGATCAAGTCTGGTCAGTCACTTCCAGTATTGACGGTCAACGGGCAGTTCATGTCTGATTTCGTAGATGCCGACAGCCCTTGTTTCGGGCTCGGCCTAGTGGAAGTAGAGGGCAAAGAGACAGGTTTCCTCGCATTACGCCTTGACGAGATCATTCCAGAGCATGTTCTTACTCGCGGATTTAGGCTTGGACACCAGCTCTTAGGCTCAGATGAGTTTGAGGTCATCTATTTTGGCTTCGAGTTTTATGGCTTCAAGACCTATAACGTGCTGCTCAATCCCAGTAGTGAATTGGTCAAGACTGTTCTTGAGACCATGGTCGAAAGCAAAGACTACTTTTTCCTTTCTATGAGTCCTACTGGCATGATTACAACTTTTCGCGCCGACATAGGCAAAGAAAACCTTGCTGGACTCAAAGACAATTTGGACAGGATATTAGATTCAGAGACCACAGATGAGCAATATGAGCGGTTCCTAGCCAAGTTCAAAAAGGCACCTACTGTTCCTGGGATGTTAGTGAACTGGGTCTGCCAAGACGACGAAGACTATCTCGACTTAACTGATGACCGGCTCGATTTAAATCCAGGAGAGTCAGAAAGCTCGTCAGAACCTGAGTTTACTGGCAGCCGAGTTGAATATCTTTCGGCGCTGCGTAAAGAAAAACTTGGACCTCTCCCTGAAATTCAATGGCATGAAATCATTCGCTTGCCTCTAATCGCTCAGCTCATTGATGGCAATGCCCAAGACGTAAAGCGGCAGCATGATCTTTTAGTTGAAGGTCAAGACAGACCCTATCTATTTGACGAAGAGACTATTGATCGAGTCATAATGGCGCACCTTGAAACGTTAGACTTTGTCGAGATTTACATAGAACAACTCAGTCGCTGGCAGAAAGAGAAACTAACAAAGAAGCAGCAAACAGAAATAGCGCGACTTCAAGAGCAGAGTGAGTATTTGAAGAGAATAACGACTGCCGTACTATCTCTGGCCGACAGCATTGCCGATGCCACCATCGACCAGCTCATTGGTATGGACGAGGCCGAACTAGGCTTGAAAGGACTTCTCGGCGAGATACCAGGAGCATGATTGAGCACTAGAAACACAAACAGTAGCGATGACCTTATCAGTCAATAGAAAAAGCGGGAGGCGTTATCAGGCATGAAAGTTGTGACTGAATGCCGGTTTCAACCGGAGCCAGAAAACGACCTATACCTCTCACGTGTAGAGCCGTCATGGAGAGGAACAGTAATAAACAAAGCGTTAAGCCAGTACCTGAGCCAACAAGCCATGATAGACATAGCCGATGGCAAGGGCGTGGTTAGCTTCTGGCGAAAGCTTGATAGTGACAAGAAGGCTGAAGTACTCAGGCGATTGGGCACAGAGGGCGAGCACAGCGAAAAAGCTGATCCTGAGCTTTGGAAAATTGTGACAGCAACAGAATCGAGTGATTTCTTCGTGATGGCGGCAAAGTACCTGACGCTGCACCAGATCAAACATGGCAGACCCTGGCAGGCTAATAAAGAAATAACGGGAGCCAAAACCAGAAAGTTGCGGCAGCCAAAGACAAGAGGGAAGCACAGTGACGGAACCAGCTGAAGTATTTGAGATAGGAGATGTGGTCAAAGTACTCTCCGAGACCAGAGCAAAGGACTTTGAAGGCAATATCATTGAATTGCCGACCGGCACGCAGGGCACGGTGATAGAGGCGGCAGAAAGTGAGTTTCAGCTAGAAATAGAGTGCTTGGTAGAAAACGACATAGTTGTTGTTATGGTGTACGACGACCAGGTAGAGCTAGTATGGCGGGAGCGGGGATAGTTATCTAACGACCAGGGGAATAATAGCCCAAGAGAAGGGCACGGAGACGCCGCTAATGTCAGATGATAAAATCAAAGACAAGGGCGACTACCCGGCGAGCGGGGAACTGTTGAGACCAGCGCTCGATACTGCGGACACGCAACAAGTGAGAAACGCGAGTGCTAGCGAGCTAGAAGCCATCAAGAAAGCCAACCCAGACGCGAGCGACGGGTCAGCCACACCAAGAAATAGAACCACAATTTATGCCGGCGCCCTGATGGCAGGACAGGACAAAAGTATAGAGCTATTCGACCGACAGCCGTCCGGTCAAGAGAAATTAGTAGCAGCAAGAGTAATGCCGGAAGTAGCGAAACAGGCATTACTCGCGAGAGAAAACTTAGAACAGCAGTCAAAGACAGTTGAAAAGCTAACCAGGCAAGCAAAAGAAAACCCTGTATACGAGCCAATACTAGCGCTCAGGAAACATGCCGACGGTATGGACCCAGGCGAACAAAAGAACATGCTTGTCCAATTATCAAAAGATCAGACAGCCGAACTAAGGGGGCTGTTCAGACAAGCAGAGGTGCAGCCTGGCGGTCAGGTGCAACCCGGCAAGCAAATTACCATAGGGCAGCGCAGTTATAGCCCTAATGATGTCATGGCATACGACAATCAGCAGAAGGACACAGCGACTGACGCAACTAATGCCACAGCACCCAAGTCTGACCAAGAGCTAGACGACCGCCCGTTGTACAACTTGGGACTAGAGCAGAAAGAAGCGAGCCTCTTTGCCACTGGCATAGGGTATTTAGAAGGCTACAAGAAGCCAGAAATAACTACTCAGGTGCTCTTTGAGAGAGTGGCGGCTTTGCCTCTATATCATCAAGCATTAGTCTTTGCTGCTGGAATCCAGGCATACAAACAAGAGATTGACCATCAGCAATATCGGATAGCTGTAGGTTGCATAACTGGGGTCGGTGAGAGCGTTGTCGGCATGGCCCAGGGAGCCGATAGTCTCGGCAAGTCTATTTGTGAGGCGGCGCAGTTTAGTAGAGACTTAGTGGAGAACAATCCGCGAGCGAGTGACACAGCTGAAGCCGCAGGGCATTCATTTGGCAAGCTCCTGGTCGGTGGTATTCGTGTCTTCGACGCTGCCGATAACTATCTTGGCAGCGTAGGAGCCGCTTCTTATGAGGGCGATCATACCAAGGCATTTAGAGACATATCAGAGCTCGGGCATCAGATGAACCAGAAATGGCAGTCAATGAGCCCAGAAGAAAAGACGAGGCTAACAACAAGACTGGCCATGGACAACCTGGGACCAATAGCGGCAGCTGGTGCCGTTAACAGGCTGGCTAAGAGCATGGATGTTGTGGGTGCCTTGCAGGACTTGGGCAAGACAGCCTCGACATTTGGAGGGCGGGAGCGTGACAAATACCAGCGGTTCATAGGTGAAATAATTGAACAGTGCGAACCTGAATTAGTCACCAACACCGGGGATAGGCTGAAGTGGCGTGATGTATCAAAAACAGCCGAGCAAGCCGCTGATGAAAACATCAGCAGGATGTCGCCTTACTTTGAGAAAGGCAAGAAAGCAGCAATAGAGGGCGGAAGCAAAAGAGCGGCAGAACTTACAGGTTTGCCTGAAAAGCAAATAAAGAAGCTAGTAAAAGATGACCCCAGAGCACTTGAGCGAATGACTAACGGTCAAATGATCTACATGGAGAAGGTCTACAGGGAGACGTATCTGACAGCCCACCCAGAGTATAGAAACTATTCTAAGCCTTTTGAGGTGCACCACAGAATTCCGCAAGATGTCTTAGAAAGGCATCCTCAATTGTTTAGTCATAGAGAAATTCATGATGCTAGTAACCTGGTTGGAATCCCCAGAGACACAAAGGCACACGCACCAATTAAAGACCTTTGGAAAGACTTTCTCGATAAGAAGAACGTCTCCAGGTCAGACATTATTGATTTTGCGAACAAGATAGATGAAGTGAATAAGAGGCAGTATTTACCATGAAGTTCTTTCAATTCAGCCCCCAGACCGCTGGAACCACCGGAGATAAAACGGTTTGCGAAGACTGGTCAGCACGCCCGATAGTGTTTCACAAGCTCCAGTTTGAGCTGGAATTGTGGCCAGAAGACGATCTGATTGAAGCTATAAATCAAGGTTATGCTGGTACTTGCAGCCTGGCGGAAGCAATTAAAGCAGCCTGTATGACAGGGATAGAGTTTGACGCTCTAGATATGATCAAATATGACCAGTTCTGGCTCTGGGAAGAAGAACATCCGGGCGAGAGCATACCAGAATACCTTTGGTTTAAATTTACAGGTAGGGCTGGTATAGATGATTTCGGCATGACATATATCGAGGATGGTTTTCCCCTAATAGTGTCTGAAAGAGCTTTGAAATTATTGACCAGCTTTAAGATTGGTCATTGCAGGGTCAGAGATTTTGATCCAAGTTTATTAGTTGCGCAGTCATGACCGAAAGGAGAATCAGTGGCCGACGAAGTAAAAAGCAAGAAGGCTGAGGCAGTTAATTGCGACTGGTGCCAAACAAGAGTAACTAGGTCAAGACAGCGCTCTTGCTTTCGATGCAAAAGAACCACATGTAAAAGCACTCGCTGTGGTGTCTTCAGTATTCCATCACTCACAGGAGAAAATCAGGTTTGGATTTGTCAATGGTGCGTAATAGACGGGCTAAAACAATTGGGCTTGTAGGCCCGATCTAAGATAATGTAGCGCGTCACTGCACCCGGAAGCTGTAGACTACAGCTTCTGAGTATATATTAATGCGCCGAAGTTTATATACGATTGACCAACCCGACGAAGCACCTGTAGGCTCTTATTAATCTTTCCAAGAGGTAACGAGCAGATGGCAAAAGAATACTTCAAAAATGCCCAAACCTGGAAACAGATTAGTACGAATGTTCCGCAGGAGATGTACCACGCACTGCGCAGCCGAGTGACAAAAGACATTTCGATGTCTAAGCTGCTTAGAGACATAATTACTGAGTCCGACTTCATGAGAGTAGGTAATCTTCCAAGTCCCTGCTGGTCAGTTGAGTTGACACAACATATTGTTGACTTAAGAGCTGAAGTAGCTGCTGAGAAACAGGTAAGAGAGAATGTCGAAAAAACACTGTCTGAGCTAAGAAGAGAGATCGTCGAGTTGAAACAGAACGTTGCTTCCCCTTCAGAAGAAACGAGGTCTCAGGCAGAACAGGAGTCTAAAGCAACACCGATAGTGACCCTTGTGCCGGTCATGAAGCCAGAGGAAGCCAATGAGATACAGCCTGAAAGAGAAAGAACAAAGATATGGCCTAATATAGTAGAGCGCCTGACGGAGATGTTTGGTGGCACGCAGAAGACTGCGTGATTTTTCTCGGTCAAAGCTATGACCTTTTGGCCGCGTGGATAGCATCCGTCTGAAGCCCTTGAACCGCTTTGGAATGAGCTGGTGTACAGAAGAGTATGCTGGATGTTTTCGTGCCTCATGTAGGCTTGTACAATTCTCGTATCGACGCCTTCTGAAGGTAGCTGGTAGCCTTTGCCATGCCGAAGCATGTGGGGGCGCCCACTTATTTCAAGGAAGGGATTACCCTGGTAGTATCTCTAGGCTTCAGGTGGTTGTTCTTTTCAGCAATTCTAGTTGGTCTCACTTCGGCGCCCTTCTATGCCTTTGCCATCTCATTTCTAATTAGAGTACATGGTTTCACTACCACCGAAGCTGGTGCTGCATTTGGACTGCTGCAAGGTCTTATGGGAATTTTGAGAATACTACTTGGTGGGTGGGGTTTCGATCGCTGTGTACGAAGCGGCAGAGGGCAACTTCTCTTTGCACCTTCTATAGTTTTTTTCATCGCATCGTTTACGACCTTGGTTGCGCTTCTTGTTCAGAACAATTGGTTAACGGTAATTCTGTTTGTTCCTGGTATGTTCTCGTTCGCGTTTCTACTTCCATGGGCATTTGGCTCCGCTCATTTGGTAGCTGGACCTGGTAAGCAAGCTTTAGCGTCAAGTCTTGTTCAGATTGGTTCAAGTTTTGTTGGTCCTACTCTGGGTCCGCTCATGGTGGGCATGGTTAGCGATGCAGCAACTGCAGCCCATCACACTGATGGCTTACGTTGGGGCTTGTTGTTAGTTCCAGTTGCTAGCTTTTTGACTGGCCTTGCTCTTCTTCATGCAAACAACTCAACTTGATTTCAAATGCAAGATAGATGGTGGCAAAATTGATTTTTACTTCTGTTTCCATTTAGGTTTTCTGGGCCCTGTGCAAGCAGTTTAGGCAGTAAACGGGTTTTGTACCAGTGGGCTTGAAGGGTACCCTGGTCACTGTTCCGCAATCATGGCAAGAGACTTCTGTGCTGGCATCTGGGCTTTTTCCTGTTCTCTTTGCTCTTAGTGATATGCGGCAATTTGGGCAGCGTGTAGGCAAGTTAAACAGGAGTTTTTTGGCAAAAAACTCCTGTTCTCCAACCGTAAAGACGAAGGGCTGGGAGCAATCTCGACATTCTAAGGTTTTGTCTTCTAGGGTCATCAGTGCACAAAGAGAAGCCCCGGACGCTATGCCCGAGGCTTGAGTATATCTAGGCTTCCTGGATACCTGCTGTTATCATGCCCAGAATTCGCGACCGGTAACAGACTAGAAGTGGTTTGGACGGCTCGCAATTTTCGTTAATTCAGCCGCCAGTAACGGTAGTATGTCAATAATCAGTAAACCCACTCGGCCCGCTTGCTACAGATAAGGCAACACGCGTCCTGTCTTTCTGCAAGAGGAAGGCTGAAACAAAGATCGTTTTTGTGTTCTGCGCAAACTCTGTAGATTGGCTTTTTGTCCCATTCGAAGACATTCATTGAGCGGCTCAGAAGCTTATCAAGTTTTGCACTCACCTCATGCACGATCATGCGCACGTATGGTCCCTGTGTCATATTTTCTTGCTCATCCGGCAGCCAAATGTTTGCTTCGCCTACACAATACCTAAAGTGTTTTGGGTTTCGCGCTATGGCTGGGTCGTCAAAATCTGTTTCTTTTGTCGCACTAGCTTGAGCGCCGGGTGTGTAAGTTCGGAGGGCCGACAACCCGCTCACCCAAATATTACTTGCAATGCAAGCTTGCTTTTGGTGCTTCTGCTAATCTCGAACCAGCATGATGTTTGCTGGGCAATGGTTAACAATGTAATGTGCAATAGGATCATTTTCCATGAACCAACCTGATTGCTTGGAGACATCCCGCGTGCCAACAAACACTACATCGGCACCAAGTTCAGCGGTGGCAGTGACGATGCCTTTTCCAACCTCAGGTGCTTTCCATACAACCGAAGTAATAGCAATATCGTCAGTTACAAATTTTTCAACAGCTTGATGCAGCTCTTCAGTAGCTATCACGAAAGGTTCTTCTGTAGCTATAAGTTCTGCGACGATTCCCACAGAATGCGGGTCAGCAATCACCTTTAAGATAGTTATGCGCGCCTGGTTAGCGGCTGCCAAATGAACTGCAAGCGATAACACTTTCCCGGTCTCTTCCGCGCCGCTAAATGTCACCAAATAATGCACCAAACCACCTCTCTTTCCTGCCATTTTGGCATTATTCAGCCTAAGGGCAAGTTAAGACTAATCCAACATCTGGATTTCGGAGCTGTGGAGGTTGTGGAGCGTTTACTTCACCTTAACCGAGATGCGCGATTCTAAGCCTGCGCATGAACCAGAGGAAAGGAACATCTGATGTTATTCAAAATCGCCAATATTGAGTTCTTGGGACCTTTCTCCAATCCTGGGGAGATTGAAGCCAAACAAGGTATTTTCCTTCTTCTCAAGCAAATTGGAAATGAGTTCGAAGTGATTGATTTTGGATATTCCAAAAATCTTCGTACAGAATTAAATATTCCAGATGAGCAAGAAAGCGCGGCAGCTTGCTCTATTGTCATCGCTGTCCACTATTCTCTGGAACCAAGTTCATTGAAGACCCATCTTCGCGCAATTGAATCATGGTTTGAGCAACGAGACTCAACAACGCTTCCAAGCGCTACACCAGAAGAAACTCTGCTGGTGTCATTTAAATAAATAGTACTGCATAAGGGTGACTCGATATGATGGAATGTCAGACGAATATTGAAGTGGGTCCTTTTGAGTTCAATGGACCTTTCAAGTCATATCTTCAACTCGAAGAGGAGTCTGGTGTTCTAGCAATCTTGGTGCCAACAGGCTCCAACTATGAGCTTTTAAATGTCTATGCAACATCAAACATGCGCTCATCTGCTTTAATGGAATTGTCTTGTCGAACAAATGCGAACATTAATACCGTGTTTGCCACTATTCGAAACGAAAGCTGGAACGCAAAAACAAGCACCATGTTTGCAAGTTTTATCTGGAGTTATTTCGACTAGCTGTTTGTCTAGACTAAAAACCTCGCGTCATCCGTAGATATAGCGGCGTGACATCATAAATAGTTCGGCGCGACATCATCCACTGTTTCTGGCTCGAATTAACTGTCACCAGGAGTGGTGCCAAACTCAAATTGATTGACACCGAACCCAAATTAAATGACACCAACGCAAATCAAGTGACAACTAGCGCAATTTAACTGACACCAGCGCTGGTGACCACGACAGAGTAAGGAAAACGAAGGCTTGGTAGACAAGTGGTTTCCTGAGCCTGGTGGCACTTTCTCCATTCGCAAATAATTTGCACAGAGCACCACCGATAATCGCAAATAATTTAAGCCCGAGCCGACCGATGATTGCGATCCCAAATTTATGTTTGCAGTTCCTTAACCCTATGATCGTAATCCGCTACAGTTACTAATTTACCTGTCACTAGCCGGTTTCAGTCGCAATATTTGATTGAAGATCTTTATTCTGCACGGGCGGAATGGAACTTCGAAATAAAGAATACAAAGCGCTTGAAGGTGACAAGTTAAGCTGCAGCGAGTTTTCCGCCAATCAAGCCAGAATCATATTTCATGCACTTGCTTACAACACGATGTTCCAGTGGGGAGAGAACCTACCAGGCAAGCGGCAGAGCTGGTCGTTTGAATCAATCCAAAAATATCTTTTGCGTATGGCTGTTCAGGTTACGCGAAAAGGGCGACATGTCGTGATGCACTGGGTAAGCGACTTTCAATGGGAAAGAGCGTTTTGGAGCTGTGCAGCGCGATTGCGGCCGAAGGAGACCACATGCTGAGGCAGCAACTACCGCTAGTAAGGTTTGCTCTACTCCAACAATCCGAAAACTGCGCTACGCTTGAGCGAGCAGTTCGCACAAACTTGCCTACAGTGGCTGCCGATTTTACTTCCAAGCATCGCTCACATATTTGTTCTATATCTACAGGCAAAGAAAAGTCTCTTCAGTTGCCGACCTTCCGGAGTCAGGCAGACCCGCGGAGTACGAGCGAGACACTTGAATTGCCCAAAATATCTAGCATCACCGGTTGTCAATCACATGGATAAATAGAACAGGGCGAGCCCCATTATCTTAACGAGGATTCTTAAGTGATCTTCTATTTCTGGGGTAAATCGAACTGAAGTGGTAATGGTTGCTCATCTCCAAAACATCTTTTGATTGTCCTGCAAATTCGAAGAGTTGCCAAGCCTTTCCGTTTCTGGAGCCAGCAAGGCAGTAGAATTGTGTGAGTTCGTGACAAGTGATGAGCGTCCGATAACAGCTTAGACCCAACCAGAAGCACCGATTTTGCTATCGCTCAACAGATAAACGGTCTGCCGCTTTGCCACAGTCAATCATATGGCAGCGCCCGTCCCAAAGGAAGACCTTTTGCGGTGGCGAAGAGAATGGTTATACTGATTATCCATAGCTATAAACTATTTACAGGATGTCTATGTTGCGCCAGCTGAAAAAAAGTTTCTTACAATTGATTCCCGTTATTGGAATTTGCTGCGCAAGCCAGTTGAATCTTTCATGCTTTGCTCACAGTAGCGACGAAGCAAAGTCAATTTTTAAACAAGCCTGCAATGAGGCACTGATCAACAGTAAGCATCATCTAGCACTTCGCGACTTTGACCTGGCAATTAAGCTTGACCCAAACAATTCAATGTTCTACACCAAGAAGGGCGAGCTCCTTAGTCATCTTCAGGAGGATGAATTAGCGATAGAGACAGCCAAGAAAGCTATTTCGTTGGATCAGAAGAATAGCAGAGCGTGGTTTGTTCAAGGTAAATCACTAGGGCGAATGGGACGCACAGAGGAAGGTCTGCAGAGCCTGAACAAGGCGCTTAAGTTAGATTCAAACGACGCTGATATTTGGAGCGCTCGCGGGCGATTGTATAGCGTGCTCGGACGCTGGAATCAAGCCGAAGCAGACATGACCAAAGCTATCCAACTAACGAAAATAAACAATGCCGCCTTAATGGACCGAATCACAGCTAGAGAACATTTGAACAAATGGCCAGAAGTGATTGCGGACTGCTCTGCGGCTTTGGCTCTCAATTCATCCAACAGGGGTCGCATACTACGTTCTCGCGCAGGTGCATACGTCGCCTTAAAAGATTATGCGCGCGCTACTAGTGATCTAAGAGATGCACTAAAGATTTGGCCGGATGATATCAGGATTCATCAGCAGTTGACAGCTGTTTATAAAATGACGGGCGATAGAAAGGGTGAGATGGCTGAATCAAAAATTATTCAAGGACTGAGCAAAGATTTCTAACTTCACTGATCCTTCGGTATTCTAAACCAGAAAACACAGCCATGCCCAGGCTCGCTTTCAATGCCCATTGTTCCCCCATGAGCATGAATGATCTGGCTGCATATAGATAAACCAAGACCAAACCCTGGTGTCTTTGAAGTATACTGACTGGCCTGCTTGAACCTTTCAAAGATAGCGGCTTGATCTTCAACTGGAATTCCTGGACCTTTATCAGCGATGATAACCTTGATGAAATCGCCCTCTTGGATAAAGTCGATCTCAATAGGCTGACCTTCCGGTGCATATTTAAGTGAATTTGAAAGAATGTTGATAACAACCTGTACAAGCCTGTTTCCGTCTACGACAATCAATACATCTTGCTCCGGAAGCAAAACCTCAATGTTCCGCAGATCACAAATGCCTTGTATTGACTGAACTGCGTCTGACAAAACGCCGAGCAATGATCTCTTACGAAAATGCATATGCCACTTTCCGGTTTCAAGACGTTCCAGGTCTAGGAGATCTCCGGTCAAACTTATGAGCTGTTGAATGTTTGCCTGAGCCTTAGCAACTTCTGCGAGTGCCGCTTCTGGCAGCGTACCGCGCACACCGGAGGCTAGCAAATCTAGCTTGAGAGAAAGAGACGATAATGGTGACCGCAAGTCGTGACTGACGATCGAGACAAACTCTTGCTTCAATCGCTCTAGCTCTTTGCGCTCAGAGATATCGTGAGCGACCGCAAAGAAAGCTCGCTCTTCGGAAACCCAGCGAACTGACCAAGACATATCGGCAACAGTTTTATTTGGTTTGACAACCTGGTTTTCGAAAGTGATAAGACTTCCTTGCATCGCCTCATTCATTGCCAATAGCGTCCGGTCCTGATCATCGGCTCTAATAATCGAAACAAGTCTGCGTCCTATCAGATCGCTGGGGCTGTAGCTCCATATCGATTCAATGGCTTCACTGACTTCAGTGAAGCGGCAAGACTCATCAATTGAGCAAATAACCTCGGTAGCATGCTCAACCATCGCACGTTGCTTGCGCATGGTTTCTGCAAGTTCTCTAGCCATTCTACGAAGGGCCGAATCAAGCTCAGCAAGCTCATCGTTGCCCGAGAGCTTCTCGGGCAACTGCACATTGGCTCCAATTCGGCGTGAATTTTCCACCAATCTTTTTATACGCCGGGTTAGACTGCCGGCTATCCAAATTGCAGCCAATGCAGCAACAATAATGTTGAGAGCAGCTCCTGAAACCAACGCCGTCTTCAAGTGCTGCCGTCGTAACTCAATTGCATCCCTTCGATGATTTAACTCTTCTTGCTCATCGCGGTTAATATTATTGAGTTCGCGCAGAACATCGTCGGCGGCCTTTTTTCCTAGCACTCCAAGAAACAAGCGATGAGAGTTTCCACCTTGTATAGCGTGAAGAAGATCCGTACTCGCGACTTTAGCTTTACCGATAAGAACCTTGATTTTAGCGACTCTCGCCTGCTGTTTAGTGTTACCAGCATCTAGCATCCGCTCAAGAGAAGCGAGATTCAAGCCGCCCTGATAAAGGTAATTTTCATAGGCTGTGATTTCGTCAGGATCGCGGCTCTGCATATAACGGATGAAGGCATCCGAACCTTTTCCGATGCATGTGTGAATATCGTTTACTACATTGACTAACTTGCGCCCACGAACCTCTTTGGCAAACTCTACTTCGAGCTGATCAACTAGCACCATAAGCATACCGAGGTAGATAAGCTCAACTGCAACGGGAACAAGTACTAGCAGTAAAATCTTGTGAGACAGTCTAAGTGAATTCTTCATTTGCTGTGAAGCCTATTTTTAAATTAGTATTCTAATCCACAGCAAAGTCAATCTAGAACCTAATTTGATTGCTTTACAGGCTGGTCTGTAAGGTTTTGATGCTGGTTTTGCTATCTGTGTTCTCAAGAAATTTTGTGTCCCGAGAGTCAATGTTGCGGAGGTTGATCGTAATGTAATAGATAGCCGGAACCACGAACAGTTCTGACTATTTCCGGCATACCAGCAAGCTCCATCTTCCTTCTAAGCGAGTGCATGTGTACTCTCACTGAACCATCTTGTACCTCCGTATCTGAAGGCCAAATTCTCTCAAATACTTCTTTCGAAGAAAAAAGTTGGTCCGGAAATCTAAACAGGAGTTGAAGTACCGAAAACTCAGTTAAAGACAATCGAACTGCTAGTGATTCAAATCTCAGATTTCGAAGTTTAGGATTGAGTTCAAAACCCTTGTAAATTAGATCATTAGATATGAAGGCCGGTCGCCTAAGTAAGGCCATTAGACGCACCCTCAACTCACGTAGATCAAACGGCTTCGTCAGGTAATCGTCTGCACCAGCTTCAAAGCCGAGTTCCTTATGATTGATATCTTGAGCGCCAGTAAGAAAGAGAATAGGCGTATTGCCGCCGATGCTTCGGTACTGCTTACAAACCTCTGTACCGACTAAATCGGGCATATACCAGTCAAGTACAATTGCATCATAGTTGAAACTACTTAAGAGCTGAAGACCATCTTTGCCAGAATGAACCATTTCAACAGTCCAGCCGTAGCTCTCTAGGGCAGCACCGACTGTTCGGCACAGTTCAACATCGTCATCAATAATGACAACTTTTCCCAATGGCTGCTCTCCTGCAAATGCAAACCTATTATCCACAATATTGAGCTAGCTAGGGTGTTGTAAATGACATTTGTGCCTTATATAGTTTTCGCAAAGGCCATGCTCTGAAATGATAAGATCCACTAAATCTCGGTTCACTCAATGTCATCAAGCTAGTAGTGCAAACTGAACCATCTAGTTCATGATCTAGGGCTTTAAGTTGTCTTTAGAAACAAGCCGGGAGAGTAGCAATCTAGACTTCATATAAGCTTGAGCGCATCGCTTATTCAAGTTAAGCATGCTCACAAGGCATCACAAGCAGTGGCACCATCGAGAACTAAAAACCGCTGAGAATAAGTTCAGTCAATTCAATCCGCTACCACAATCAAATCTAGGCCGTTCTGCGATTGTTCGCAAAGAGTTAAATGCTACGTGTAATTGACTCAATGTGAACATCGCGTTAAGAGCGCCGCGCGGTGGCGCATCTGTCCTTTTGTCATGCACAGTAGCATCCAGCTCGTTTGTCTTGACTTTATGCCACGAGAAAGCAAATTATTAAGTCTATATCCCTACCCGTCACAGCAAGGCACCCAGGCACAACAAAGCCAATTGGTTGACAAAGATAGTGTCTAGCAAATGCAACTGCGGTTGTCCGTGAACGCTTGACCATTAACCGATACTTGCCAGATCCTTCTAGCGAAATTCCATTAAGCACACGAAGTAAAACAAGTGAAATGGTCTAGGCTGTTATTACTGAAGTAAGCACTACGTTAAGATCGTCCTTAGCTAGCGCATACAATCTTTTTCAAAGCTAACAGGATTCAGGAACATCCAATTGAGTTAGTACCACCAATGGACCTATTCTGAAAGCACTTTTCACAAAACCTAACTAGAGGCGATTGCTTACAAAACAAGAAGCAACTGACGATATATAGACCGCAAAGCCCAACTCAGGTTGGCAAATTCCGTTTTTACTGTTTTCTTCATTGATCGCAATTATCCTCTCGCAACAAATAATAGTACAAACCATACTACGCAGCCTCGGCATCAACGTTCCTTCTGCTCTCATCTGCACAGTATTCAGCGGTGTGATGCCTGGCTCGCGCAACGGTTACTGTCTGGATGCAGGCTTCTCCGGAATACACTTCGTTGTCATCGCCGGCTCTTTGATTGCTCTATCAGTAGTCGGTGCACTGCTCACCAACTGCCACAAGTCGTCACCGTAGTTGCTATCGCTTTTACTGTTCATACATTCGTCCACGCGCACTAACTCCCCAAACTCGTTACCTGTCATGCTTTGTTTCAAAAGCATTTAATGAGTGGGGCTTGCGATTTTTTAGACCTTCCATTTAGCCTGCGTTAAGACTGGCGGTCCCTAGCGAAGACAATCTTGCACAAAAACAGCAGGATTTAAGCAACACTAGTTGAGTTAGCACCACGAATGGGGCTACTGTGCAAGCACACTTCATTACACCGGACTAGAGGCGACTGCAAACACAACAACAAGCCAACTGACCATAGATATCCCAAAAGGGCTCAACTTCGGTTGTGTCGACCAGCTCAAGAATTCTCCGAATAAGATCACCCGTGTCCGCAAAGGTTCATATTAGATTCAGAACCAGGACCAAAGAAATGAGGAAAACCGGAATGAAGTACGATCGCGAAACTGCCATGTACGTAGCCACTGTGGCCGTCATTCATGAAGTCCTCGGCGTCTCAAACGTTCTCAGTGCATCGGCGCTACCGTGCCGCTGGGCTCAAGGTGTTGTTGAGTTCAGCCAGTCTGATACAACAAGATTCCAGACTAGCACTGACCTTGAAAACAAGCTGGTCGCGCTCCTTGGCGCAGTATCATTCGAGCGTCCGGCCCATCTGCAGCGCTCTTTCGAACGCGCTTTACTCTTGGCAAAAGAAATCGCTGAACTTCGGAACGGCATCCTTATCCAATCCAGCGAGAGCCTGGCAGACATCCTTGCGGTTGTGTCTAGTGCCAAGGAAAGAGCACAGCAGCTCTTGCAAGCCAACATTGATCACATAGAGCGGGTAGCAAACCACATTGTAATGGAAGGTGCCATCAGCGGCGATGCCCTTAGAAGGATGATAAACAAAGTTTGATACCACAAAACGAACGACGCTTAGTTTGAACTGAAGCTGGTCATTCTCTCTAGCGCTAGTTCTTGTCCGGTTAAGAGTGCGTTAAGGCTTAGCGCATCTACAGTGACCCATGGCCGTATGATTTTAAAGCGATATGCGACTAGTCTGTTCCCCCCACTTGCAGTTTCATTACATCAGGAGGCTCATATGGATATCGGGAAAATTATCATTCTGGCAGGCTACGCGATCTGCTTCTTCTGTACGACACTTTTTGTGGTGCTCAACTATCAGCCCCAAAATAAGGTTGGCTCAGCCATCTTCAATCTAGGAGTGTTGATTGGATTCCCGGCATTTGCTGCTTCCAGTGCTATCATTTGCACCGTTTTCTCGCTAATTCAGGACTGCCTGAAAAAACTCGCTGATGCTTTTGTTTGCCGCGATTGATCTACTACCTATCACCTAGCAAAAGCACGCTGCAAGCTTACGATCGCTTTGCTTAACTTGTGTAGGCAAATCCAACAGAAAGGCATTCCCATGACAATCGCTACCATTTCTCGTGAGCAAATCGACTCTATGCTCGCATCCGAAACTAACGTTCATGTAAGGTACGCCGCTTACGTTTACCACGCAACATCCTCCAATTGGGACTATGCGCATAGAGTCCTGGAGACAATTAGACAGCAGCAGCAGCTTTATGCCAAGTGGATGGCTGACGCCAGCCTTCCATCAACAAAGGAAATCTGCCGTTCTCACCGAGGCTTCCTTAATCATTTGCACGATGAGCAATGTCGAGTGGAAGGCGACAACAAGGAGCGACTCTTTCTATGCCAGGCTCAGAAAATCGATGCACAATCTCTCAATGACAGCAAACTACTCCAAAGTGCTGAGAACGAATTGCTGCGGCTCGAAAATGAGATGAGGCTTGAGACGGCTGCCCCGATCATTGATGATGTGATCTTTGCTGGCCTAAAAAAGCGTTTGTTCAATGACCTTGAGCGAGATAAAAGTGATCCCACACCAAATGTAAGAAGGTTCTTGCAAGAAATCTCCGCTGCCGTCGAACTTAAGGTTTTGCAGCAAATCTCACGGGTGTCGCTTGCGGAACAGCACAAAACGCAGGCACGTGAACAGCTTTTTCGCTTCAATCCTGCTCTCTCCAACTAGGTCGAGCACGACAAGGATGTGCGCAACCAAACTGTAAAGAAAGAGCCTCTCTTTACCAGCACTAGCAACTGCACTAAACAGATCGAATAAATGAACGACATCTATAGTTGAAAGTTTAATCAGACTCCCTCTCAACAACAGCCAACAACGGCCAAATGAAAGTACTAGCCATGAAAGAAATCGCCCCCGATCGTACAACCTTTGATACCGCCTACAACGCGGTTGTATCGGCGTCCGATGCCTACAAGGACGCATTGTCGATACTCAGACAGCTGCAGGATCTCTACTTCGACTGCAGTAAGAAACTCGATGAAACGAGAATCGCAACACTGGAAAACTCAATAGAGCGCCGAAAAGTCTACCGTAATACGGCTCTTTTAGAGCATTCAATTTACCTTATTACGCACGAACGTTACGAAGTGCGGGAGAGGAAAACCCTGGCAGAGATGCTCAATCTCAAGGAAGAAGTTAAAGCACTAGAGCAAGAACTTGTCAACACCGAAAATTTGGCGAAGAGTCGGTTCGACCTTATGAACACTTCTCCGGCAATCAATGAAGAGGCACTCGTGAAACGGAGGCACGCTCAAGCGGAAGCAGCCTTCAATCGCATTGCCCCCATTGTCGAACTTCAGATAGCCGGTGTTGCTGCAGCCGAAGAGGCCTTCCATGAAGCTCTGGAGGCTTTGGCTCATTTCAGAGAAGAGCCTTCGGAAGACTGAAGCGATAGGTAACTACTCAATATGGCCGGACTTGTTGCCTAGGCCATTACTGTATTAGCTCAAATCCAGCAGTACCTGTAGGCGTGGCACCATTATCGGTATCGATATTGGTGCCACCTCGAAGATTATCTGCTTTGCGCGTCAGGACGCGTCGGATGTGGTTTTGGTTGGCTCTTTATCCATCCCTCGCCACCTAGTACAGTCAAATCTCTACATACCCGGACAACTCCGGCAAGTAAAAACCATTCAAATTTAAAAGCCAGATACGGCTGAAAGGAAGCTAAAACCATGAACAAGATTGACCCAGCCCTGACGAAAGTAGATGCAGCATATAACGTAGTTGTTGCAACGGCTAAAGCCTATAGAGAGGCGCTGTCCGTACTCAGGCAGCTCCGCGAACTACACTTTGATTGGGCAGACGATCTCGACAATGCCAACATCAATCTGTGCCGAAAATCAGATTACCGCCGGAGTTTGGATCGTTTCACTGCGCGAAAAGAGAACTTGCTTGCCGAACTGCGTCGCGAAGGTTTGGCCTTGGAGGTGATGAAGGACCTCGCAAAGCGGATCGCTCAGGAAGAGCAAGTGCAGTCCCTCGAAAAGGAGCTCAACGACAATGAGGTCAGGAATAAGAAGGAATCGGAACGATTCATCATCTCGTCGGCAGTAGAAGAACTCGAACGAGCCCAAAGAGAGCAGGTTTATGCTGAAACTACTTTCCTTCGTGTTTCTCCTATTGCTGAACATCAGCAACAGAGCGTATATGCTGCTGCGCGAGCGTTCTACCTCGCATCCCGAACGCTCGCGTTTCTCAGAGAGGAGCAGAAAGCCCGGCTGGTATAAGAAGCGCACACTCTTCCGGCCCAAAGACTTTTAGACTTCAAAGTCTGGTCGGCCAAAGAATGCAGGAAGCAAGAGTACACATGCCACTACAATTTGTATCCCAGTCGTGACTTTGGGTGAACGAAAGCTAACTTTGAAGGGTCACTGGGACTCTTTGTTGAACGTTTTCTGTTGGAAGGCGACGATGAAGTTGGAGAAGGGCTCTTCTCGAGCTATCTGTTTCCGGAGGACTGCGAGTCGGAGCTTCTAAAACGTGGCTTCGTCAAGTTCGAAGCAGAAACAGGAGCAGCATCCGTTGGAAATCTCAGAGCTATCGCTTGAGCTTTAACGCGAGTATGAGTCTCTCTAGACTCCGCTTTTCGACTTGGTTAATCAAACGATGAGTAGAGCTTGACATGTGAGACTATGACTATTTCTGGTGCCCACGAAATAATCATAGTCGATTGCATCAGTGGCTAACCAAAAGCAAATAGAACCAAGACTACTATTCATCACCCCAGTCAAAGGTGCGCACTCAAACCTGAGCGTAAAAAGGAGATGAAAATGAAGTACATCAGAAACACCGAAATTGCTTCCATCATTGCTACTTCCAAAGCTTCAGCCTGGGGTCTCGAACCGGAGCAGTCTGTCAGCTTTCTCCAGGCCGTTTTCGAAAAGGCCAACAGCATCGAGAACAAACTCCGCCTCAGCCACGAACGCTATATCTCTAACAAAGCGAAGCTCGCCGATGAGCAGCACTGGTCTACGCGTCGTACCCAAATTCACGATCGCCAATTCGACGTCGAGCTTGAAGCAGTACAACTTGCATTTGCCAGCAACAGGATTGCATTGCAGCGCATGACCGCAATGTTTCCTGTCATGAAAGAGCTCGTGAATGCTGCGGTCATGGTGCGCGCCGAGCTAGTCAAGGCTGGTGACGACGAGCACAAAAGGCGTCGGGCGATGAACAATCTCATTCTGGCCGGGCAGCTACAGTATCGCATTTCGCGCTACAGCGACATCGAATTGATGCCGGACGAAGCTACGGTGCAAGCCGACCCGCGGGGTAGCGAACGGCTTACCGATGTCAGCTACCTGGCCGGTCTCAATGCCCTCCGCTCAGCTCTGGAAGGAACCAGTGGTGCCGTTCCTTTCGTCGACTGGAAAGCAATGTCGTGGGCAAATGTGGAGTCCGAACACCGTAGCAGCGACTACAATCGGCTTGAGGACACGATTTCCTTCATCGAGGATTTCCTCGAATCTTCTCTCGCCCTCTTCGCCGAGTTCGAGATCTGCGAGAGCCAGCAGAAGGAATCGACTTATCAGAAGCGCATCAAGGCGGCAAGTCAGGACCAGAGGAAAGTATGGTTTTTGCGTCAGGAACAGACGAGACAAAGGGCTCGTCTCAGCAGCTACAAGATTGCTCTGCGCGACTTGCCCATCGAGCAGATTAAGTCAGCTTTGCTGAAGGTGCTCATGCCTTTTCATGGGTTGAAGGCTGACACTCTGGACATGGCAGTGATCAACAACGTTGTGCGTGCCCAGCTGATACACACGGCACTATGCGGAATTCAGAGGCAGATTTCGCTGCATTGCAGCTACGAAGACGACATTTCATATGTTGGTCTGCTCGACACATACAGCCACGAGGAAACCAGTCTGCGTAACAACTGCTGGTTGTTCAACCAGAGAGGTTGAACAGTCAAAGAAAATACCTAACCGTGAAAAGCACACCAGATTCCCTCGTGTGCTTTCTTAAACACAGTGGCCAGAATCCCTCAAACGAAAACGGAAAATCAATGGACCTCAAGATTGTCTTCATGCTCTTCTTCACCGCTCTCGGGCTGTTCTCAACAGTAAACATGACGAAACGTCAAAATGGAATGACTTCTTTTGCGTGGATGATGCTCACACTTGTGAGCCTGGCGCTGGTATTTACTTTGGGTGTGTAACTCATGCAGGAAAACGGAATCTCCCATGACTGACCAAGCCGTTCGCCTTATAGGCAGTGTGCTCTGTGCAATGTACGTACTGCTTGTGTTGTCCCTTGCACTCGGAAACCCACAAAACAGCCCCTCTTGCGCACCGAAATATACGGTTGCGTTTAACAAGTGACAATTTCTGGTGCCCCCGACGTAATCATGGTCGATTGCATCAGCGGCTGCTAACAATGCTACCCAAAATTCATGCGCACCAGATTCCCTCGTGTGCATTGTAAAACACAATGGAGACTTAAAATGAACGACATCCTCGGATTGTTTACCAAGCACGACGATCTCACTGCTGTCGAACGTACCCTGGTCAAAGTGGCCATGAATGCCCCCGACCGCGCCCACTGCTTCCAGTCCAACTTCCCTGTCGGCAGCGCTGTGCTGGCCGCCAACGAAGAGGGCATGGTGCGCATGTTCCACGGCTGCAATGTCGAGAACGACTTCTTCCCTGCCACCATTTGCGCTGAGCGAAACGCTGTCACCACGGCGGTGATGGAAGGCTACAAGCACCTCAAGACTGTCGCCGTCTTCTGCCGAAAGTACCCTGGAGGCTCACCTTGCGGTGTCTGTCGTCAGGTGCTGACGCAGTTCGGCCGCGGCGGTATTCTGCTCAATATCGTCGACCACGACGGCAATGTGCGTCGGGGCGCCATTGATGAGCTGCTCCCCGCAGCCAGCGGCCCGACCATTCACTGCACATACCAGACCGCCAACGAGCGTAAACTCGTCAAAGCTGCCCTGGGCGAGCGTTGCAAGTCGCACGTTCCTTATTCCAGAAATGCGCGTGGCGCTGTTCTCGTCGGCTTTAATGCTGGCGGCAAACGACGCGCATTCAAGGGAGCGGTGATCGACAACGCTTCGTATGGTGCCTCGGTCGGTTGCGAAAGCGCGGCCATGACCGCTGCTCGCCTGGCCGGTTTCATCAACGACCCGACCCTGGTTGTCACCGTCAATGCTGTGAACGGTCACAACCCCATCGACGGCGAATGCCTGCAGATTCTGCGGGAGTTCGGCCGTGACGCCAAGATTCTCCTCGTTGGCGAAGACCAGTCTCTGGTTCGCACCACCCTCTTGGAGCTCTTGCCGGATTCGTTCGGCCCCGAAGCCCTGTAGGACCCTGGCCCTACGCATCGAGTTCGCAGTAAAAAGATAAAGGGCGCACGCGCCCTTTATCTTAGCCACACTGCTGCAAACAGGAAACGAAAATGAAAACTTCAAAATCACTTTCTATCATTTGTCAACTAGCATGCCTCTTCAGTGGTTCGGTTTTCGTCTCTCTGGGAGTACCAGTACTCGTGCTGCTTATCGAGATCGATGAGCTGACTAAAATCAATGCGCGCGAATCGCTAAACTTCCAGTTCAACACTCTTGCTTGGGCACTACTTTCGCTGCTGTTAATGCCGATTGGTGTTGGCTTCGTCTTGCTCGCAGTAGTGATCATATGGAGTATTGTCGCGCCCATATTAGCTTCTTTTAGAATCCTCAAATATCCGCAACGCCCTGTACATTACGCCAAGATCTTTAGGATCCTCTAAACCGATTCGACTGCTAGCGATGGAATTAACGCTCGGAAACACTCAAAAACAGACTCCCTGCGCACTGAAATACACAATTGCGTTTAACAAGTCAAATAGAAAGACAATCCCATGACCTCACGTGTCAAGACCACCATATTCTCTGCGATCTTCGCCTTTGTCGGCACCCTCATCATCGGATCTATCAACGTCAAACTCTTCTCGATCAACCTCCCGACAGCGTTTGTCCCTACGACCCTACTCTTCTCCTTTGCCAGCGCTTACATGTTCGCGCCTTTCGCTGAATGGTTGCATCGCTGCAACTCGCCTTGGCTGACGTATGTTCTCACCGGAGGGCTGCATTACACGCTCGTGTTCAGCTTCTCCATTCTGGGCTTTGCCATCTCTCATCAGCACCTTCTTGTGGGTGGAATGGATGCTTTTGATAGCGGCGTTATCAACTCACTCGTGTGGAACAGCTACACGGTTGGCTTGTTCGCTGGGCTCGGAGCCTCCTTCGCTAACTATCGGCCCCTCCGCGTCTGAACATGGGCTAGCCAACAAAAAAAGAGGCGGGGCATACAGCTGCGATGTCCCGCCTCTTTAGTCGACAATACTAACCCGCTCGTTAGCGTTATCTCAGGGTAAATGTCATGGCACGGCGTTTGGCACTAAAAAAATTTGCTCGCGCAAACAGACCGGTCTACTAAAAACCAAGAATGAAAGCTGCATAGAAATGATTCCACGCGTAAATATTGTTTCTGACTCAAAAAATGAACTTGATCTTAACGTTGTCATTGCTATATTCATCGCATCAAATGTTTCAAAGGCGCTTCCACTAAGTGCAATCGAGATAAGTTTGAACAAAAAATGTGGTTCAAATGCCCTGATTCAATTTTCTAAAACGAAACGAGGAACTAACAATGGCAAAGTTGGAAAACTATGAGTCTCTAGATTCTAAAAACACTGACAGCGGTAGCATTAACTTACAGAACGAAGTTAATAACATTACTAACTCAGAACGAAACCTAGCTTATTCGGCAATGGCTACCAAAGACACCAGTTCTCAATATCTAACCTCCGCTTCACAGTTACTCGACATCCACGGGCTAGACGCATTACACAACAGCCCGAAGGCTACACTTGAACCGGCATCTAGACCTGATTCTAGTTCTGGCATCCACGCTGATATTTTGCATTACCCACGCCCACTACAGGCCAAGGTCGAAAATCTAGGTCCGCAAGGCTATGCTGTTCAAGAGGAATCTGAGCAACCTAGCGATACAGAACCACCTCATGGAAGCGATTATATGGATAATCCGCTGGTAGCTGAACCAGCACCAGAAGATCCGGGCGTAATCGGAGCTCCACCGGAACCTGCCGATACATTATTAAATCCGAAGTCGGGACAATATACGTTCCCATCGATCTCGGGCTACGCAGAGCACTACTTAGAACAGGATCCAAATCTCCAGGTGAAAGCTCAAGAGAACTAGCTTAGGGCAATACCTACCAAGCGTGCGCCTTCGGGCGTAAAACCCCAATTGACTGCTCCGAGTGACTCAGCTACGGTGATTGAGTGTTTAATCCAGTTAAAGCAGCCTTAACAGCCCGTGAAGCTTTGCCGTTGGTAGAGCGAACTGGCGCTCTTTTGCTGGCCGAGAGTGGCCTCCTATCAGCAGCCGCTAAGGCAGCTGACAGACTGTTTCCGTCCGTAGGGAAACAATTATTTCGGCCGAAATCACCGTTTCACTTTGACACCACCGCTCTGCCCGGAAACAGAAACAGCACTGATTTTCAACTTCAGGTCAGCAAACAACTCGGCCTTGACCCGCAGAAGTTTGACATCGGGAAAGTAGCCGTTCTGCACCGTCGCATCACCCAGCAGCCGCTAGATCGGTTGACCAGAAGCACATCTCGCGATCTTGGTATGTGGGGCTCGCAGGAGCAAGGAATGGGCCTTGTTGAATACCAGACGCTGCCCAGTAGCAGAGGGTATCTCAAGCCGAGCGAGTCTGTGGTGCGCGTCACTAAAACACTCGATGCAGAAGCTCCTGTCAGTCATGCTGATCGAGCAGGCAGTGGAGTATTTGTCACCCGTGACGGCAAGATAGCTACCAATGAGCACGTAGTGCGAAACTCTTCCAAGCTGTCTGTTGAAACCCTCGATGGCAAAATATACGCTGCACGTGTCGTCAGTCTCGACACCAGCAATGACCTTGCCATTCTGCAATTATCCGATTTCCCGAACGGTACCAAATTTTCTGTGCCCACATTTGCCGATAGGGAGACGTTTATGCAAGGCTCTCGGGTGGCGGCTATTGGCCATCACGGCGGTTTGAAGGGGTTAATCGCGTCGCCCGGTCAATTTAATTGCGCTAGTACCTGGGGCAAAAATCGATACACCATAGATAGTGTTATGCCTGGCGCTTCCGGCTCTCCCATCTTTGACAATCGCGGCCAACTCGTTGGCCTGGTGGCAAAAATATCGCCAATCACGCCTGGTCAAGTAACGGGTCCCAGTACAGATTTGATTCGACGTGTTCTGATGCAAATTGGTGTTAGAGCTTAAAACAATTCCTGCTCAGTCAACGGCCCTGGCTTTACTGAAATTGAAGAATCAGCCGCTTTTGATATTGCAGGTCGCTACAGCTAGCTGCTTCAGCACACCCTGCTTTCCAATCTCCCCACTGAAGATGCTGTAGATACTTGGCTCTTTGGCTTGGGCCGTTTGACTAGATAAAATCAAACCGGCAAATAGTGTCAATAATCTCTTCGTGCCGCACTCCAAACGTTCACTACCTCTGAGTTAGTCCTTTATCCTGTTGATACCTTGTCTAAATCTGGCTCTAATTGCATCCTCAGAACTTTGTATGGGCGGCTGATAGAGAGGCGAAACAGGAGCCTGTCCCAATCTTGGCTCAACAGGAACTGTCGTTTGTTGCTGATACAGAGGCACCGGAGCTGGCCCGAATCTCGGTTCAGCTGGAATGGCTCCGGGGCTCACTCCTTCGAGTTCTGCCAACCTCTGCTGGGCTAATTTCAGACTCTCTTGATTCTCTTGCAAATACTTACGGTGGCTATCTTGATCAGCAAGGGTAAACCTTTGCTCGTTGATACTAATATTGGGCGCGGCCAATTTAGCTTCGGCTTCAGCTAGAACACTCTGGCTCCTGGCTATAGCCTTCTCATATCGATCAACGTCACTCCTCGCCTGGTAAACATCCATCGCATGATGTTTCTTTTCTTCCTCAACTTTCACAACAAGCTTCTGGTAAGCTGCCCGCGAAAGAGAATCTGCATCTGGACTACGAGAAATAAACGGCGGCCGCCAACTAGACGTGTCTATTCTTGCGCCCGAAGGCACCAATGTAGATGCCACCCGCTCCTTATCACTTTGATAGTTCTGCCACTCAGCAGACACTTGCCTGCTTTTCTCGCTTTCTCTATGACCATAGACAACATTCTGACCAGCCAAGATTGGCGGCGCCACAAGATCAGCAGTTCCTGGGAGGAACATCAATAAGACAAAAGCGGTGGCACTGCCAATAGATATCTTCCATCTCAGTGACTCAGTATTGCGCTCGTTCTCCTGCGTGAATGCTGTTTTTACTGCCTGCTCATGATCTTCCTGGGCCGTCTTTTCAGCTTTTTGTCTGGCTTCTTCACTGCGTTCACTGTCGCGTTGTTTTGCGGCCTGCTCTTCTCTGAAGATATCGTCAGTACTTTTCGCTTTGCGCCCGGGCCCAGTAGAGCCCGGCGCGCGCTGATACTGTCCCTCGTCACTACTAGACCTACACTCACAAACACCTATGTCTTTGTGCCCACAGTTAAAATGCTTCGTGAGCAGATCTTTTGCGTTGTTTATTTTCTTCAGCTCTTCTTCCGCGTCGCTCTTGCCCTCTGCATTCTGGAACCTGTCTGGATGCCATACCATAATCAAGCGCTTGTAGCGCCTTTGAATGACCTCCATCGAAGAGCCTGGCTCAAGGCCAAGTATAGAATAAGCGGCGTGTAAGTCGTTCATTTCAGGCTATGACCCTCCTTGAACCTCTGCCACGCCCATATTTCCTCCCTCATGCCCTGCTCACGCTGCTCTTGGTTAACCTTCTCTTGTTCAATCTCTTGCGGGTGATTGGCTATTTTCTTCCTAACATCAGAGACATGCACAGAAACAGTGGTGAAAAAGCTCAACAGAGCACAAAGGGTGAGCCCGACCAACCACCAAGGCGGCGCCGGTAGCCTAGTGTCAATGGCTGAGCCCCGCTCAACTCCCGGCCCCATCGATGCCTCAATATTCCTACAAAAACCAGTGATAATAGAGTCGCAAGCAGAAATATTGGCACCTTCAATCTTGGGGCTGAAATCTACCTGCACGATTGTTCCATCACCAGTTTCTTTCATTTGAACATCTAGCTCTAATAGCCGCTGCACACGCTCTGTCCTGGTGTGCAACTGCCCTCGTGCGTCACCTTCCATCTTCGTTTCTTCATCAGTGAAGCGCAAATTGGCAACAATTTTCTTGCTTTGAGGGTCGGCCGTGACTATGTTCCATTTATCACCATAGTTATAAATCGACTCAGCTAGCAAGTCTCTAACCTTAGCAAAAGCCTGCGGCACAGCTAGCTTGTACTCCTTTGGCACAGGATGGAGAAAGTTATACCGCCTAACTCGAAACTGGTGTATGAACGGCCAGGCCGCCCAGACGCCAGCAACAAAACCCTCGAACATGCCGGTCATAGGAGTCTGCAGGACAAAGAACCTGATAAAAGAGCCAACCAGCCCCCAGACAAGTAAGCCAACAATTATTCCCGCAAATAGCATCGCTCTTACTTCGCCTCAGCTGTCTTGATTCTCATTCTATGTTACTTGGTCATTCGGCAAAGCCAATTCCATACTCATCAATTCCACACGGCTGGCACCACCTGTGCTCAAATGCTTGAATAAATTTGCCGGTTTTCTGAAAATGCACAAGCTCTTCTTGTGCGGCCATTGCATGGTCGCTTCCAACTCCCCAGTCTTTGGTCTCGTATTCAACGTATGCCTTCATTTGACTCTCTGCATCATCTAACCTTCTTAGTTCAACGTAAAGTTTAGCCAGCGCCATCGATAGACCGGCAGAATTTATCGGCATATTGTTTTCGTCAAATAGCCTAATTGCTGTCAAATAGGCTTGTTCGGCCAGTGTTATCTGCTCCAACCGAACATAGATGCTAGCCAAGCAGGACATCGACCATGCCACGTCAAACCGATCATCACGGTTTTTGCTACCGCGATTTTCATCAATAACTAGCTGAAAGTTCTTGCGCACTAACTCCAGATCTTCTTCTGTCTTTGCTGCTTCCAGCATTTTGTGCAGGAGCAAGTACGTTTCTGATCCTAGCCCCATAATCTGTTTCTTGCCCCCTCTACTTATTTCTCTCGTTACTTAAAATCAGGAGCGCCAGGAGTACGATCCGGCTTCTTGTATGGCTTGCGTTCCTCTGGCTCTTTCTCATTGTATGTTTTCTCGGTGGCTGCTGGCCTCTGCCTCTCAAAGCCACTACCTGCCTTCTTGTTATTTTTATTAGACTTATTGTTCTTGTATTGACTGCTGTTCTGACTATTCTTATTCAACGGTCCTTGGTCTTTGCTTGCCGATGGACCTTGCTTCTGTTGCTGTTGCTCTTTCTCTTCTTGTTCTTTTTGTTCTTGTGCTTTCTCTTGGCTCCGAGCCATGTGTCCGCGCTTGCGCACAAACTCACTCACGATATGCTTCTCTCGTTCTGGCGCGTCATATGCCAGCGCCTGCTCGTATGCAGTAGGTGATGTTAGTGGCAGCCTGAGCGGCCTTGTATCAGCGGTAAAGACAATCACTTCATCCTTCAAACTTATCAATTCGTCCGCCGTTATTAATGCTCGCCCCTGGACAAACTCTTGTACTCGCCCAGAGTCACTGACACTGGCTTCCTCAATGGTTGTGCGCCCAATAGCTTCGCTAAGCTCCTTCGCTTCTTTGAACGTCTTTTGCTTGAAATAAACCTGCGTCGCCGGCATGTCGATTATTATCTGCGCCTCTCGTCTGCTGTAGACCTGCTCCAACTGTGCATAGTTCTGAAATCCCAGAATCAGCCCAATTTTGTTCTTACGGATAATCGACAGTGTGTCTCCAATGCCAGATATTTTGCCGAAGTTAGTGAACTCGTCAAGTAGCATGGTGACTGGGTACTTCATCTGCTCCCTAATTTCAAGGATGTGATCCAACAGGAAGTTGACCATCAATGAGCCTATCAATTTGCTGTCTCTCGATCGACTCGGTACTGCCAAGTAGAAAGTAAATTTCCGGTTCTTGAACCCATCTAGGTCGATGTCTGTTGTTTCTGTCAGCGTCACCATCTGGTCGGTCATCCAAGGATTGAGCTTTGTGAGCAGTCCTGAAAACACACCGTACTTAAAATCTGTCTCGCCGGAAAGCCTCATCCAGCCCTCAAACTCCATCTGAGCAACGTCTGACGGGCTGCGCTTCAGTATCTCAGCTAGCCTATCTGGCCCCAGCAAAAGCAGCCAGCGCAAAGCTCCGAAGTGCCCAAATTGTGGCTCCCCAGCTGCTGCATGAAGAATTAGAGGTATCAACAAAAGCTTCTCTGAGCGGTTCCACGTCTGCTCGCCCCTGCTCTCGGTACTCTCTCCATTCATGATTACTAAATCGGCTAGCTTCTCAGCTAGCTGCGCCTTAAGCTCCTCTGGCGCTCGCCTAATCCTGTCTATCGGATTGATTCTGTGCGAACTCATATCTGACGGGTTGAAGCAATAAATGTCATGCCCGGCCATCTTACGCCAACCAGATGTTAGCTTGTACAACTCGCCGGACTCGTAGCCGGGCGTCGCCTCAGTCACTATCATGCTCGTGCCAATCCGCTCAATTAGCTGCGGGATGAAAAACCCGCGTGACTTACCGACGCCTGTGCGGCCACACACAATCGAGTGAGCATGGGTCCAGAACTCCGGCACTTGTAAGTATTCTTTCTCTGGTGTCCGGCCGATGATGAGCCTCTTAGCGTCAGGCGTCTTTTGAATATAGCCTGCTGCTTTCAGCTCTTCGGCATTGCCCCAACGAGCCGCCCCATGCACAGTACTGACCTCGCGCTGAGCCCTTGCCTCATGCGCCCTTACTGCGTCTCTGTTTAACTCCAGAAAAATCCTGTCACTGCGCTTCTGGCAGTCGCTGCGACTGGCAGAGCCTTTCTTTTCCTCTAGCTCCAGGCTGACAAACACGCCGCTACTGGCCTTGCGCCACCTCAGAACGAGACGATACTCATGCCGCCACCAGTCGCGGCCAACTTGCTCGTCGACTCTCTCTGTAGCCAATATCTGATCGAGCTGCTTGCTGGCCCTCGAAATCTGATAGCCAAGCCGATCAAGAACATTAACTGCCAGTATCGGGAAGTCTTTTAGAGCCGTGTCAACTATGCCAGTGTCTTCGACTCTCATCACATGCGCCCCCATGGGTCACGACGGAATGGGCTATCCGGCTTCTTCTCGTTGCGCTTCTTCTCTTTCTTCCGCTCGTCTTGCGCCCTCTTATTCTCTTCAATGCCATCGTCTAGCCGCTCTATCGACTGCTTGTCTCGGGCCTTCTCTTCTGGCTTGCGCCCTGGCTTCACATGCTCCTGGTGCCTGGCCAACTTCGCATCTTCCAAGGCGTCGCCTGCCTCCTTCATGCGATCTCTTTGATCGGTGAGCGGTATCCACCTCACCAACTCGTTGGCAAACGACGCGCCAGAAACAAACATCCCCACAATAGGATTGGCCATTACCTTCTGTTGAACTGGATCAACAACAACCCTATGTGCGTCAGGCATTGTCTTCTGTGCACCCTCTTTGCCATATTGCTTCTTTGATAATTCTAACTGTTTCTCAACTATGCCAGACCACCGCGCCCGGTCAGCATGGTCTATCCAACCACGCAGATTCTGATAGTCCTCAATTGGTAGCTTCTCTGCCGTTTTGTCTCGCAGCCTTTCCGATAGCTCTCTCAACTTCTCGTAAGGGCTGTTTTTGCTGTACCTCTTGCCTTGATACTCAAAGTATTCTTTGTCCTTCCTAGAAGCATCCAGAGGCCCCTCGCTGCCCTCAGGAGCCTTACTTTTAGTTTGCACCTCAGGTTGTAGCCCAGACTCTAAAGCGCGCTCCTTCTCCTTCATCCACGCGACTAACTTGCGATACTCTGGCTTTGCTATACGCTCTTCTGGGTTGTCCCACAGATATTGGTTTAACTCCTGAAGCTCAGCAAGAGTGTTCTCCTTGCTCCACTCCTTGCCTGTGGCCTCAATCGTGTTCTGAAAATGGGGCTTTTCTGGCTCGTCGGCTGCTTGCTTCTTCTCTTTGCGTGGCTTGTCTTTCCACTTTTGATATGGCTCTAGCTGCTCTCTCACAATCTTTCTGTGGAAATATGACAGCTCCAATCCCTCTCGCACCCGCTCTAGGCGCTCGAACTCCCGCTCCTTTGTGCGCTGCTCTATTCGCTCACGCTCCTTGCGCTCTCGCCTCGTCCGCGATAGCTCCATCTCCAGCGGGTGTAGCCGCTCCAGATACCTGTCTCCATGCTCCTTGACCCGCTCATAGTCTCTTTTGTCAAAATGTACTTCTTTGCCGTTCTTGTCATTGCCCATCACTACAACATGGATGTGATGGTGCGCCGTATTATTGTGCTCAACAGCTATCCACTTAAGATCTAAGCCCTTCTCGCACGACAGCTTGTGCATGACCTCACGGGTAAATTGCCGCTTGTCCCCCGGATTAATCTCCGGCGCCAACGTCAGCTTATGAACAACAACCTTGCTATCCCGCTGCTCTCTCACCGCCCGACGCAATGACTTGTCGTCCAGGCGGTCTTCGGTCTCATCAAAAAACTCTCGCCCTCCTGGCTCCCGATCTTCGCCCGGCCGGTGCTTTATGTACTTCAGGTGCGCCAACGCCCGACCGACAGCCACCAGCTTAGGCTGACCACCGGCAACCTTCCGGCTCTGCCGGTCTCTGGCCGATATATAGCTGTGCCTTACAACTATCACGGGCTAAGTACCACCTTCTTCTGCTGCGCTATTAACGCCTTCTCATCTTCCTGAATGTACTTGGCTTGCTTTTGCTTCGCCAACTTCATGGCTTCTGCAAACAACACATCGGCCTCATCTTGATCAGGTATGGCCATGTACTGAAGCTCATACAGCGTTCCTATTGCCCGCCCCTGCCTCGCCAACATCGCACAGATCCGGTCAACTCCGCTTGTTATCGCCCGCACGATCTCTTTGGTCGCATACATCATCGCTTCTGCCATCTTCCCTTCCCTTGGCTGCGCTTTTATTTCCTCGTAGTTATCCAGATACCAACGAATAGCCTCTCTGGCTACCTCTGTTTTCGTCCGCTCCTGCACTCTCGCTACTGTCGCCAATCTCATCCGGTCTGATTCGTTCAGCCCTACCTTGATATCCTGGTACTGTTTCTTCGCCGCCATATCCACCAACCTATCTATTGCCCGTCTATAATATAATATACGTCATCACCGACCTTTGCCATAGATTTTTACTAGCTCCACCGACCTAATAAACAGCCATATATTAGGTTTCTATATGTGGCAACCGTCCGCATTGTATCTTGCATTACCAGAATCGGTTTTTTCGCAGAGCCTCAAATACCTCTCTGGCAATGCTCCACTCCCTTCGGTCGCTCCGTGCCTGTGGCGCGTCGTTGCCCACTAGCGCGCTGCATCCTCAGCTATCAATTTCAGAACAGCAGTGCAATGACGACAAGCGCTAGCGCTTGTCAATGAACCATCATGAGCTACGCCAACCTAACAAAGTGTGGTGGTTTTCCCACCAGTGGGCACTTTTAAGTATTCAAATCTGTCTTATTAGGGTATGATTCGACTAAGAACCTAAACAGAGCTACAGTTATGCTAGTTGCAAAGAAACAAATTTCTGAAAAATGGCTTGAGAAGGCAATTGACCAACTCAATAGACTTTGTGCTGAAGCAAGCGAGTTTGCTGACGAGAGCGATATCCTTCCGACGAACCTTAGCCGCATGTCAACTATCCAGATTCTTGAAACCTTTCAAAAAGCTGATGCTCACAGACCCAAAATGGGCCTAACTGTTAACGCCGAAATTTCGCTCGACTGGGAAAACACTGGCGAACACTTCCATGCATATGTCAAATGTGATGGTTCTGTTCAATATTTTCGCAACAAGACTGCGGTCAGCGAGCAAAACTTCAGCTCCAATCTGACTGCTGTAGCTGTAGCCTAGTCGTATCTATCACTTATGCCTTGCGACAAGAAAACCAAGCCCGACGAAATTGTTCTGCGAGGCATCATACGCACGCCCGCAGAACTCGACCCTGCAACCGGCAGACCTAATTTGGATGCACGCGATTTTGTCAGACGAAGAGAATATATGGGAAATGGTCCAGAGAATGGTATCTCCGTTTTCCGTCGATGCGAATATCCAACTAACCAAGACCTATACAACCGTATCGGTTCAAAGAAGCGCATGGGAACATCTGAAGCCGCTATTTCTGCCATAACCTCTCTAGGCATACATCATCTCGTTGACGAAAAGGACATAAGCCATCTTTCCCTTCGCTGCACCGATTGCGATATGGCAACAAGCGGTGTCACTTTGCACGATAAATGCGACACTTTTTTGCACGATAAATATGACATCCAAACAGTTAGTTTAAAATTATCAGCCGCGAAGATATCGGTAGAGGGTGGTGAAATGCACCCCGAAAATATCCGCTACGGCATGAATTGACTCACCTTGCTTGATCAGCTTTCTTGCAAGCTTTAACTGCTCATCCGACAATTTGCTAGGCCTACCGAATTTCACACCACGCTCCAAAGCAGCTTTGCGACCCACATCTGTTCGATCGCGTATTAGATCCCTCTCGAACTCAGCCATACCTGCAAAGAAAGTCATTACCATCCGACCGGCAGCAGAAGTGGTATCAGCCCAGGGCTCCTGCAACGACTTAAACGAAGCACCACGTTCTTGCAGTGTTTCGATTGTTTCAAGAAGCATTCTTGTCGATCGCGCAAGTCGATCCAATCGCCAAATGATCAAAACATCATCCTGCCGAATCTGCTGCATCATCTTCTGAAACTCAGGCCTAGTGCGACCGACACCAGAAACCTTTTCTTGATATATCAGCTTACATCCAGCGCGCTGGAGTGCCTTGATTTGTATATCGAGACTTTGCTCTTTTGTAGATACTCTTGCGTAGCCGATTTTCACTACTCTAGCATTTACCTTTTTATTAGCAAATCTTATATCTTTAGTATTAAGTTTTGCGTCAATCTTTTGCTAGTCTTTCCATGCCGCTTTCGGCTTGGTGCCAACCTTTAGCATAACTTACAAGTTTCACTACTACACTTTACTACGGATGCCAGCCTTCTGAGCGAACACAAAACACCAGACGATAAAGCCATTTCTTCCGAAAGATATGCGCTGATTGCACCATGCATAGAGCAGGGCATGAGCATCAACCAGCGCGCACGTGAAACCAAAGTGCACAGAACAACTATTTCTCGAATACTTGACGGTTTTCGAAAAGGCGGCTTCGTTTCTCTAGAGCGCAAGAAGCGCACTGATAAAGGCACTTTCGGAATCAGCGATGAATTGACAGAACTGATCAGGGCTCATCGAATTGCCTTGCCGAATCTACCCTGCTCATCCATTCAGCGCATGATCGCCAGAATCTGTGCAAAAAAGTTTTGGGCCGAGCCAACATACTGGAATATCTATCGGATTCACAACAGTATTCCAGCTGATCTTCTCACTCTATCTAGAGATAGTGCTGAATACAGGCGGCACTATGAAATGATTCATCGCTTTGAAGCAAGCTGTCCGAATGAAATTTGGCAGGCAGATCACAACTTCATGGATATTTTCGTCTGGGATGAGCATGGTCAAGCCCTCAAACCTGTTCTAACAATCATCCTTGACGACTATAGCAGGGCAGTTACTGGTTATTATCTGGATTTTGCGCCACCATCGGCGCAACGAACCGCTCTTGCTTTACGACAGGCAATTTGGCACAAGGCAGAACCTAAGTGGTTGGCCTGCGGCATACCCGAAAAATTGTACACAGATAGAGGCTCGGATTTTACCTCGTTGCGATTAAAACAAATTGCCATAGAGCTAGAGTTTGAGCTAATCAAAGGACGTCCATACTACCCCCAAGGAAAAGGAAAAATTGAACGTTTTTTCCTGACCATGAATGAACTTTTCCTTTGCGATCTAACCGGTTACACAGCAGAAGGTGAGCCACCGAAGCAGCCTGGCATGACGCTTGACGAATTCCGAAGAACTTTTCACGATTGGCTGATCAATGAGTATATGCAGCGCGAAAACGAAGACACAGGCGAAAGCCCATTTTTCCGATGGTGCAATCAACCACAAGTGCCAAGGATGCCTGAGACCTTAGACAAGCTGCACATGCTTCTTATGACTATCTCCGAAACTCGCCTAGTTCGCCGAGATGGTATTCACGTGCTCAACTATTCCTATATTGATACAGAGCTGCAAAATGGTTACATGCGCGAATCAGTACTGGTCCGCTATGACCCAATGGATGTCTCCAAAATTTTTGTTTTTCACGAAAACAAATTCGTCTGCTCTGCAGTGTGCCCGGAGCTTGTTGAAAAAAAGCCCACCTATCAAGACATAGTAAAGGCCAAAAACTCTCGCAAGAAGTCGCTACGCCAGAAGATAACCGGTGCCAAAGATCTCGTGAAATCCTATGCCGCTGACTCAGCAAGACCAATTCCTCCAGCACCGGTTGAAGAAACCATTGTGCCTGCGTTGCCAGAAAGACCTCGTCAAGTTATTCGGAGATATACAGTAGATGCATAAAGAGCAGGCTGGCGAATTTATAGAAACAAGGCAACATAGGCGTTTCATCGAATTTGCGAACTTCTGTAGAACCAATCGCACCATCGGCATTTGTACTGGCCGCCCAGGAGTTGGAAAAGAAGCTTCAGGTCAAGCATATGCACAGTGGCAGATCGTCAAACCACTTTTGGACAAACCACGTCGACCACAGTCACCACCGGTAAAGCTCACAGACTGTCACTCGGCCTACTGGGACGCAGAAGTCAAATGCTCCCTAAAAAAGTTGAACTCATCGCTACTGTTTCTCAGAAACAAATTTGACAGCCTGGTTCGGGATTCGTTGTATTGGTATCAACCAGAGCTACTGAGACAGGCCCCACGCAAGGATTTTCTGGAGCTTGTTGTCATCAACAATGCTCACCGCCTATCATTCGACTGCCTGGAAGCAACTAATGACTTCCGAAAAAAATACAATATCGGTGTAGTGCTACTGGCAGTGCCTGGCTTCGATAGAAAAATTAGACTATTTGACCCGGTCGGTTGCGATGTTGCCCTATATCACGAGTATAGCCCCCCACGCGCTGAAGAGTTGAGACAAATACTAGAGATTAGATGGCGCAAAGAAGCAGTTGCCATTGAAGATGCTGCCATAACAATAATCGAAGAAGTCACAAGCTCAAATATTCAAAAGGCTCTCAACATTCAGACTGAAATAGAGCGCGTTCGTGGCATCAATTCTATTTCTATCATTTCACCCGAACTTGTTGAGGCTGCCAGCAAAAGCTTGCTGCTAGATCTGCCAGAAAGATCTAAAAAATAGCCAGAAATAGGCTAAATACTACGCCGCTCGCACCATACATATGGAGGGAGTGCAAATATTGTGCAAGCTGCATTTATGTTGCAAAAACATGTCGCATTTATCGTGCAAAGTCACAGCTGCCTCTGGCTCAAGCTTCGGCCAGCAAATTACTATTTCAGAAGTAGGCCAACAGGGATATCCTCAAAGCCATTCCTCTGAACTAGAAGCGGCCAAACCACCAATAGCTCAAGGCCTTCGCCTGGTACTAGGCCTATTACAAATTCTACCTCTTGAATATAGCTGGCTTGCACCGATGCTGCTATTGCTTCTTGATGGGTTTGAATGCCTTAGAGACTGGTGGGCTTATATAAGACGGAAGCGTTAGCCCCCTGAAGTAGAGCAGACAGATTGACCGTGCTGCTCTAAAATTCACGGCCAAGATAATCCGCCCATAGTCCTCTGAGTGTCACTTACACCCGACGCTTGCCATTTGCAGTCGGCTTGATTCCATTTAAACGTTTATTAAACGTTGCTCACCTTACAACTGTTGAACTAGCCAATGCAACTGCGACAACGTTGAGGTGACGAAAAAATGGATAAGACCGCAAAAATAGACGGTCCAGAAGATCCCTCCAAAGCCGGGCAAGCTGTCGGACTTAATTTGGTGGACTTGAGTAAGGAACTCAACCGAGCAGAGCACAACTTCCATAAGAGCCGAGATACCCAAGGTGTTCTAGGAAGCTCGTACGACTGGATGAAGAATAATCTTGGTGGTAGCTATGAAACTGGCTCATGGTTTGCAAGGCGTTGGTCCAATGTACTCAACTACGATATGGGTTCCGAAGCCATACAGAAAAATATTGATAGAACAAAACAGCTAGTGGCCGCTGGTCAAACAGACAAAATTGTGAAAGCAACCGAGATTGCTGATGGCCGTATAAGCCTGAAAACCACCAATACTGCCAGAGAATACAATAACGATCAAAGATTAGGCGTTAACTTTTTAGCTGATACTGCTACTTTCGCTGCTGTTGCTCTTGCACGGGGCAAAGGTGTTATTGACTTAGCCGTAAGAGGTGCTGTAGTTAAATCAGGCTTGAAGGCAGTCGATGGAAGCTATTCGAAACCACTAGATGATGCAGCTACTGGAGCTTTTATAGGTGTAATGACTCCTTTCGCTGGTGCTCTTGGAAAAACCACTGGGATGATTGCAGAAACAGCACCAGCAGCACTTCAATCACGAGCAGTCAGCGCAGTTAGATTTGGAACAGAAGGGGCCGTTCTGGGGCATACTCAGCAAATCTCCTCACTATTTGAACAAAAGCGAGTGGATGGAGAAAGAGCTGGCCAAGCTTTTTGGAAAGCAAATCTCGACTCGGTCGCCAATCCAACAGGTGCAGCATTAGGTTTTGTAGGTGGAGGGCTGGGTGGATTTCTTTTCGGAAGAGCTAGGATTTCACAAAGTGTAGTTCCGGAAGTACCGAGTCCACCGAACCTACCTACCGGTCCGCGTTCGCCGTTGGCTCCGGCTAGTAACTCAGCAGAAGGATTGCAAATTCCAAGAGCACTGAATAGTCCTAGTGGGCCAATCGAGCCAATTTCTGGACCTCACCCAAAAGGTAGTGGAAAGTTTGCAGGAAGTGTTGTAAGAGCGGGAGCTGACCTTTCAAGTCCACCTAGTAGTGCTCGTTCGCCGCTGAGCGAGTTAGGTGCAGTACCAGCAGAAAGTGCAGCTATGACTGGTGCACGAGCTGCCGGTGTTAATGGTAATGCTGCCATAGGTAAGGCTGCGGGTGAAATTAGGATTTCAATACCAGGCTCAAACCTGCCGAGCATCCCGCGTATTATAGATGAACTCAGAGGCCCACGTTCTTGGGCAATCGAAGAGAGAGTACCGATCAAACCACTATCGAAATCGGTTTATCCAGAATATTCAGTACCGGATTTTCGTAGATTTGAGTCAGCTCTGCGCTCTGAAAAAGCGACCGTTATGGATTTTGAACCTTTTGGTGCCATTCGGAGTGTCGCCGACGGTGATAAGAAATTGCAATCCATGAATTTGAAATGGCAGACCAAAGGGAGCTTGAGAGAGGGAAATTTAAGCACCAACAAAGTCGTATTTAGTGACGGAACAGAGCTAGTTGGAGAAAAACTATTTCTCCCACACATGAGTAAGTCTTCCACTGTCAGAGAAATCCTTCCAACAGAACGACCAGATTTGAAATTCATTAAGATGGTTGAGATTGACGATTCATTCAGGTTAACGAAAATAGACGAAAATACGACGCTCTTTCACAATCTAAGTACTAATGTAGCCAATGTTTATAGGCGAGATCACAGTAGGTCTCTAGCCTGGGATGTAAAAGAAGGTACTAATCCAAAATCCGTTTTAGAAACAATCTTTAATGGCAATAGAGCCGGTTTCAAGAAAACGATGGGTGACTTTGATCCAGCGCTTTTGCAAAAGACAGCAGAAGGGCGGCCATTGCGTCCATATTTGGAACAAGAAAGCATGGTGAAAGATGTTCCTGCTCCTTCTTCGCCGCCTCACGGCAAACTGAAAATGTTACCTTATGACGAGTTTCAATTTAAAAGAAACTTCTATGAAGAAAATGCAAAACACTATCCGGCTCCAAGGTGGTCTCCTGATTGTAATGAACTAAGTGTGAAAAATGCATCAGGGCAAATAACGAACTTCTTTATTCCTACAGCAAATTTTATTGAAACTGCCGATACCACAACACTATATTCAATTTTAGGAAATAACAGAAGAGCTCTTCGCGAGTTGACCCAAACACCGGCTTTGACGAAAGGTTCAGTAGAGAAAGGTATTGTGAGCGAAGCAATTTTTGACGAAAAAGCCATTCGTCTATCTTTCTCTGGTCAATTTGAAACGAGTTTGGCTAAAGACAAAGGAATGTATTTTGCTAGAACTGGAGATATGTTTGCCTCTCTTGAGGATCTGGAAAAAGCAGTCAAGACGGCTATCACCTATGCCAAATCAAAGGATGGAACCATACTTGTAGTTGATTCTACAAAACATGCCCAAGAAAATGCGCAGCTTAAGCTCATGCTTCCAGGTTATACATCTGGTGCACAAAAAAGATTAGGCGGCATCACAGAAGAGGTTTATGAAGATCTGCAATCGTACGTCGCTGGGAAGCACCTAGTAATCGTTAAACCAGAATCCTTAAAAGCAAATATCACAGGTAGCGGTGACAGGGAGTTTCGACAACTTTTCATCGATGAATTCGCGACGCAAGAAGTACTAGCGCGCGCCTTTGCAGCCGGAAAGAAGTTAGAATTGACCGAAACTTCCAGTTTGTTCAAAAAACAGGTTGAAGCCAATCTAATACTTGCAGAAAAGACTGCAAAAGAAGTGGCGCAGAGAAAAAGTGAGCAACGTCGCTCGGTTGCTCCAGAATTGAAAAGTCTACCCATTCCTGGTTCTGGCAGAAACTAACTTGAATATTGTCAATTTGCGTAGACTTATTCGTCTTCGTCGACTGGCAGAGTAAACCAGAAATCGCAACCCTCACCAAGAGTTGTATTAACTCCTACTTCACCACCATGCTGCTTAATCAACATGGCGGCGACAGCAAGCCCTAGACCAAAACCAGCTTTGTTTGCTCCAGAAGCAGCCTCTGCTTGAAAGAATTTGTCAAATACACGTGATGCATCTTTCTTGCTTAACCCATTTCCTTCATCGATAACATTGAACGAAATGGCTTGTGGTAGCTGACTACAAAGGACTGTAACTGTGCCTCCAGGTGGTGAATGCTTAATAGCGTTGCTGACAAAATTAGTCAGAACTTGTGCAATACGGCCCGAATCGCACACTACCTGTAGTGGCGTAGCTTCATTTCTCAAGATGACTCCAGCATGGCTGGCCTGGACAGCTAAGCTCTCCAATACAGATTGAGCTAACTTATCAGTTTCAATCATATCGAAATCCAGGGCAATTCGACCCGACTCTAGTTTTTCGATAGAAAGCAGATCTTCCACAAGTGTCAAAACTTGTTTGAAAGTATGACGTAGACTATCTCCAGTTGATTTCCTTTGACTTTCGACAGGGCTATCAAGCAGATTGTCAATCAACAATTTCGAGGACATTAATGGTGACCTAATGTCATGTGCAATCATGTTTAGAACTGATTTTCTGTTCTGAGCGGCCTCCTTAAGTTTGTCCGAAGCCTGATGCAAGACTGAGTCCAGATAAGCGATTTCGTCATCTCCGCCTACTTTCTCTGTCAATGTTTTTTCATCCGGCAACTGCCTGGCATTAGTGACTAGTGATGACAAGCGTTTACTGATATCGCGAAGGAAATACATCAGCAAGCCGGTTGTGAGAACCAACTGTACGATAAACACAGCTATCATCAGGTTTTTGATTGTAGATCGCTTTTGATTTTCTTCCTGCATAGTGTTGGCGATCGCCAACTGTTCTTTTTCCATTACTTGCTTGAGGTAATTCATCTTGCGCATAAGCTTGAAGAGCTGCGGCTTTGAGCTTTTAAGCTGAGACATCACTCTCAGTATGTTCAGGTTGTTACCATCTGAATTCTCTTCACTGATTCTTTTCAGAAGTGCATACTGTGTGTCTCGGACCTCCTTAATATCGGCCAAATAAGTCGATAGAGTTTGTCCATAGTGAGGTAGGGCAGTTAACTCATTCATAACACCAGTGACACGTTGATAAAACTGCTCCGGTGACAAAGACTGCTCCGCAGCCATCGTTGGTGCAAAAACATGGTTGAATATTGAGGTCCAAGCGTCTCCGAAATCCACAATTAGAACGGTGATGCGATTCAAGGCAGTAACCTGCGCTTGTTGCTTTAGTGCTAATGCTTCGCCGCCATTTATGAGTGACATGAGTGTTGCAAACAAACCCGTTTGCAGCAGAAACGGTAATAGCAACAGAATCAGACCTTTGTGAATGATTCGTAGTTTCAATTTCTCACCTGGATTCTAAAATATAGCCTGAGCCACGTACTGTTTTAATGAAATCCTTTAGTCCGGCTACTGCTAGCTTTCTACGCAATATGTGCAGATGAACCCGTATTGTGTCATCTTGTACTTCACGATTTGCAGGCCAAACCTTTCTGAATAAATCCGCACCAGAAAATATTTGATTTTGGTGCCTGAATAGATACTCCAACAAAGCAAGTTCTGTAGGCGAAAGTTTAATGTCTATGTCGGCACCAGTCAGGCGGCTCAATCTAGTGTCCAGGGTCACACCACGCACAGTGAGTGCATCTTGCATGAAATGTGCGGGACGGCGCTGAATAGCCCTTACGTGAGCGAGTAATTCTCTAATATCAAAGGGCTTTGTAAGAAACTCATCTCCACCGGAGTCCAAACCGCTCTCTTTACTGTCAATATCATTTCGTCCGGTAAGAAATATTATTGGTGTAGTGCCACCTGCTCGACGAAAACCCTGACAAAGAGTGAGTCCTGTTCCATCCGGTAATGACCAATCCAACACTATCAAATCGAAAGAAAAACATTCGAGAAACTGTCTGCCGTCACTGAAGGAATGGGCTGTTTCGACCATCCAGCCTTGCTTTTCCATTTCCTGTTTGACTAGGCTGGTCAATATTTGATCATCATCAACGATCAGGAGCTTAGCCATATGAAAATTTGATGTGGCCTTTATTTACTAAGTGCACTGCAATTTTATAGCATCTGAAACTCAGGAACGTTACCAAAGATGGATTATCGGGCGCTCTTCTGCCAACTGTTAGCATCCTAGGCGACACATTCCTTAAACGTTCTCTAAACATTGAAATGTCTATATTACACACGAAGCCAAGAGGCTGAACTGTTTGAGCGCTTCCAAGCTATTAGAGGAAAATTTATGACACATCGTTTTGAAACTGAAACTAGAGCAACTGAAAGCCACAAATTAGCGGACAGTTCAGCGGTGAAAGCAGATTGGAGCACTAGGAGCAGTAACAGTGTCTTACTAGCTAGTGACTCGCGGCCGTCTTCTCAAGATCTAGTCAAGCAAGATGTTTTGCCACAGATGGAGTTGGTTGACAACAAAGATTGGAAAGCAGACTGGATAAGAAGAAACGATAAATGGGGACAGCCAAGGCTTGACGATTCATCAGAACTGCAACGACAGCAAGCGAGATTGTCTAGACCTGAAACACCTGCTGGTTCAGAAGATAACAATTCAGAATCTCGCCAGAGAGCTAGAGAGAAAGCAAGAGACACTTTTGAACCACCACTAAAAGATCTTCCTGACAGTAAGATCTATGACGTGAAAAAGGGCGACAACCTTTGGAATATTGCTCGCCGTGAGCTTGGACCTACAGGCTCAAACGATCAGATTCAGAAATTTGTTAAACAAGTTGCTGATTCAAACCAAATCAAAAATCCTGATTTAATTTTGCCAGGGCAGAAAATTAGATTGCCAATTATCAAACATCCAGGCAAGTAGATCTGGTTTTAAAACGCGAGTTTTGAGATAGACAGCCACCTCCCAAAGCGGGGGGTGGCGTTTTATTATGCTGTTACTGAGGGAAGGAAAATAGGACTTTAAAGTCTCAGCAGCGGGCTTGCATACTGAGTTCTACAGTCATAACGGCACTGCGCCTAACTGATCGCATTGCTCTAGCCAAGAGAACCTTGTGATGAAGATGGTCTTAACTTGGCCTTAGTAGCTTGCTGCGACCATGATTGCCTTAGCGATGAACGCGGAATGGTTCAAAGGATTTATATGCATTTCATGGTCGCCTTTGTTAGCCAAGAAGAAAGTCAAGCGACTCTGGCTTTAGCAGTGCATCTTGCAGCGGCCACACAGTCGAAATTGACGCTTGTAAAAGTACTTGCTGATCCACATTCACTGGGCCTTGTTGCCGAATTGATTGCTACAGATGAACCTTTTCTTTTAGCTAAAGAGGAACTACAGTCAGTTGTCGATGATCTTACTCAAGACGACCTGAATGCCGTCGCTGAAGTTCGCCTAGTCACCGAGATTGGTGCGGGTATAGTCACCGCTGCGATTGACCTGAACGTCGATATGGTGTTTGTAGGCACCGGCAAGCCCGGTGGTCCTTCCTCTTTTTTGATGGTCAACGATCCTGTTGCTCACTATATTGTTGATCATTGTCCAAGGTCAGTAGTTTTGGTCCGACAAAACGAATAAGCGATCAGCTGACAACGATAGAGTGAAAACACTTATCGTTTTTTCGTGTCACTTGATCCAAATAGGTTATAGACGTAAGCTACGGCAGCTAACAAGGCGCTGGTCCTTGGATTTCTGAGCACCAGTCCACCACCTGCCATTATTGTTTTAGTCAAAACTTTGTCTACTGAGGTTTTACCGGCCATGACAGCCACAGCACCGCCTAAACTTCCAAGTAGTGCAAGGTTTTCGCCCAAGCCCGCTTGCACTGGTTTTATGGACAATACAGAATCAGAAATTCTTGGTTTTTCATCTCCTAATTTCCTGAAGAAGCTGCTTCCGTCAGAAATTTTGGGGATTCCGATAGATTTAGCATAGTCAAAAGACTCACCTACACGAGCTTGTGCACTCTGAACAATCTGAGGTGAGTCAGTCAACGGTTGCAACTTTGTTTCTCCTAAAAGCTTGTTTGAAAAAGGCTGCAATAGCTCTGCTGCATTGAATTCTGCAAATGTTTTTCTTGCTTCTATGGGACTGGCCGACTCAAATCTTTCCATTTCAATTTCCCTCAGCACAAACTACTTCACTAGGATTCGCTATCAAAGGTTAAATGAACGTTTAAACAGCAGGTCGTTTATACGCCCGACCTGTCGCAATCGTTGCCATAGGTCTTAGTCCTCTGAAGTAGAGCAGACAGACTGACTGTGCTGCTCTAAAATTCACGGCCAAGATAATCAACCAATAGCCTTCCCCCAAAAGCTTGCTGCTAGATCTGCCAGAAAGATCTAAAAAATAGCCAGAAATAGGCAAATTCCTACGCGGCTTGCACCATACATATGGAGGGAGTGCAAATATCGTGCAAGCTGCATTTATGTTGCAAAAACATGTCGCATTTATCGTGCAAAGTCACAAGCGGTGTCTGCAAGCCAAAGACCGGTGCAAGCTTCGACGATTGTCCTTTTTTCTTGCAAACCGATCCACTAAATTTTCTAAGTTCTTTCAATCAAACTGAAGCTGCAAGTGCTCGGACACTCGCTCCAAGACCAATCCGCTCAGCGGCTGCGTTGGATATAAAGCCTGATTGACTAACTGGCATCAAGGCCCTCTATAAGTGATTTTGATAAGCTTGACCCATGAGAGCCGAAGGCCCACTAATCTTTCCACCTCGATGGCGGAGGTCCAGCACCCCGGCCAGCCTCTCTACCACCTTTAGACTTTGGCAATTTAATTGTTCCAACTGAAAACTTAAAGACTATGCCGACTAAGTTCAAACCAGCACGAGCCACCATCGACAACAGCCTTGTCACCATCCCGGCCACCGGTCGAAGAACAGACGAGGCCCGGCCTCCTGCCATGTTGTTTAACGCGACAAGCAAAATGACAATTAGTCCAAGTGACCAGAGAATATCCATGCCTTCATTCTAAGGCAACCACACTGGTAAGCATAAGTTTCGATTGCCACAGAACAGCCGTTGGCGCCCAGGCCACCTAGAAGGTGGCACCGGGAAGGTTGTTGGCCTTTTTGTATTGGACCATCGCAAAGCGCAGGTCCATGTACTTAGCCCAGGCGGCATCTTCGAGGGCTGAGTCTTCAGCGGCTACTGCTTGATGGAATTCGGCGCGGGCTTGATTGAGCTTTTCTTGTAGTTCTGCCATTTTGCTGTCCTCTCGTTTTGGTGCTAACGCCAATGTTTGAGGGCATATCGAGCAAGCGAAAAGGGGTCCAACGGACCGAGCACAGCGAGGCTCGCCCCTTGTAGCTAGCGCAGATCTGCCCTATTTTCGGCAGTTAGCTCCAAAAGAGGCTGCATATGCAAGAGCACAAGAGCCAGTCAAACCAACTGCTCCAGCCAATCAGCAGGTAAGAAACCAGCTCAATGATTCACCACAGGCAATAATTCAATGGATAAAACCGGCTTAAGTGATCCGCACATGCCAAATACAACTTTCGATGTACAAAACAACTAGCGCTTCCCGTTTCGGCTCTCTTCAAAAAGAACAGCGAGTGGCTGGTTGAGAGCCTCGGCTAGCCTAGCTAAAACCTTGACCGTAGGATTTCTGACGCCACGCTCAAGCCCACTAAGATAAGCAGTGGCTATCTTCGCTTCAGCGGCACATTCCTCCTGCGTCCACTTCTTTTCCAGACGCAATTCCCTAACGCGCCTCGATAACTTTTTGATCGCTCGTAATTCAGTTCTCACGCCAACTAATGTCTGGCTTTATGAACTATCAGTCCACAAACTATGAGTTTAGTTAAGTGCTAAATCGCAGACTATAGCCATCATTGCTCCAAAAGTTTATTATTGCCAAGAGATTGCTTGAGAATTTTTTGGAGGTTCTATCAAGTGCCACAAACAAAACTACTTCTTGTTGTTGACGATACTGATCTAAGCAGACTGTCTACCTGCCTGCTGGCAAATAGCTTCGGGTATAAAACTGAGGATGCTGCTAGCGGTACCGAAGCCATCGAAAAACTTGCACTCAAAAAGTATTCCGGCATCATCATGGACTATCAAATGCCCGGTCTGACTGGCAAAGATTGTACGGAATACATCAGAACCACTCTAAAAAGCAGTATTCCCATCATTGGCTATACCTCTAGTGAAGATTCAAAAGTTTTTGCTACCTGCATAGAATCTGGCATGGATGCCTGCCTTAACAAAAACTGCCCCAGTCAACAACTGGAAGATACGCTGAAAAGCCTACTTTTCTGCGCATTGGGCGCTGATTGATATTTCTGTCAGCCAGCAAGACTCTCTTCTATAAGTCATATCTACTCTTTCCATCAAGTCTACTCAACTTGCGTGTGTATAGCCCAGCTTGTCGCAGCTAGGCCGGTGCAGCAAACTGAAAACTTGAACGGCGCTCTTTTTTTGTCGCTTGCTCAAAATTTCGGCCAGCCAATTTCAGAACGCCGTCAAGAGAAAATGATATATCCATTTGACAAGGTCAATGGTCATTGTGAACGACAAAATATCTCATAAGGGACAAAAGAAAACCCCGAGAACAAGCTTGCCGCAGGCTCTCAGGGTCATCATTCTTATCGTACCAGACGAAGTCAATAATACCAGCCAAATGCCCTTGACACTAGGGGCTCAAGCACCGCACCTTACTATGCTGTTTATTACGCCGTAAGCCTTGGCTCGACGCCTTTTCTGCATCAGGCTAACTCAACTAAGAACACTGTTAAACATTTGACTGAGCCTGCCAAAGAACGGCCTTATTACCTTGCCTTTTTCCTGCTGATTAATGCTAACTACCACTTCTACGGGCTCGGCATCTATCAATGGTTCTAGTATTGGCTCTTGCTCTTTTGCGATTTCAGGCCAAAGCATAAAATCGTATGCTTTCTCGTCTTCTATCTCAACTTTTGTCTTCTCTGGTGCGACAGCTAAAGCTGCAGTCAACTCGGCAATCTGCTGTTTCAGCTCTAGCAACAACTGCTCTCCTGAAAGATCTTGCTTCTCATTCTTTCGTTGAGCAGCGAGCACGTCGTTTCTCAAGCCCACAACTTCACGCTGCATTTCATAAAACCAATCAGGCCGGTTTCTCTCATCAGCTAGCGCCTTTACCAAAAGTTGCCTGATCACAAAAGGGATGTTTGTCTGCTCGTTCTCTGCCAGCCTGTAGACCTTCATATAAATTGTGTCTGGCACAATTATCGTCCGCTCTGCTTTTGTTACCATTGCCACGCCCTCTTGAAAAGTGACTTTAGGATATATCCTGTCGAGCGTGAATTAAATATACATTTTTATCATCTTGTATATCCCTCTTCTGCTCAGCCTTAAAGCTGGCTATACACCACTGTCTCAACGCGCTTCAACTATCGTTAAGTTCACAGTGACTCCTCATGTCATGCCGCTACAACTAAGGACACTTTGACTGCTTGGGCGCGAGACAGAGACTAAATTAGACAATGCTGTGCCACATCACTGAGGCAGGCAAAAGCTACAAGTCTGGCATGGCCTCAGTTTCGCGGCATTGGATTCCAACTTGTAGACACCGACAACAGCCGGACATGTATACATACCAGCGTCTATTACTGGCTCCACATGCCGACCGCCGCGATGCACAGGAAAAGACACAAGCTCTTTTGTTCTTGCTGTTTTGATAAGTTCGGGCAGTAACTCTTCTACAAGATCCCGCTCCTGCTGCAACAGCGCCAGCTTCCAGACACCAGGCTCCTGGGCGTAGGCTAGTAAACCAGCCTCAAAGTTTTCAGTATCGACACTGAGCCAGCCCTGACAATTGGGTAAGGCAGCCAGTTCTGTTATTGCCTTGAATAGCTTCTTCTCCTGGAAGCTCCTGGTATAAAACCAGAGTTTGCATAAAGGTCTGGATTTAGCGGCTATCAGCCAGGCTTTCACGTATCGAGCTTCGTGCCAGTCGCCTAGATCATGAATGCGAATTGTCCAGGGCGTCCTGGTCTTCTCACCCATAATTGACGCAGCAAGCCAATCAGATGGTCTCACCTGATCAATTAGCACCGTGAGATTTTCTGCCAATAACTCAGGGCCACCTCTATCTAAAAGCAGTTCGACAGTGCGGTAATTGCGCTCCCTCTTTGCCTTCTGAGCCTCGCTCTGGTAGCGGATACCGTTGCCATAACAGACTTTGCGGCAGACATCTGTAGCCATGACACAGGTCTTGTTTCTAGGCATACTGAAGGCCCATGAGGTCTTACTATTATTTGTGAGTTCAAGGCCGTACTGGTTCGCCTGTTTCTCTCTGTTCATTTCTGTTTTCACCTCAGTAACCTCCGGTTAACAGCGGCTTTTCGCCGCAGCTATGGGGGTACGGGGGTGGCTCTGGGGGTCAAGCGGAAGGGTCAAACATTCCGCCGGCACTAACACCACGCTTGACGCGCGGTGGCGCTACCCCCGTATGCTTAAAGAACCTGAAAAGCCACATCAGAATTCAGAATAAAAAACAAACAGACAAAACAATAAAGCAGTGACACCATTACCGGTGGCATACAAAAATCGATAATAAAGAGAAAAGCCATAAGAGGCAGAGGCTACTTAACCCCTGCCTCAAGCACAGCCTAGTTTTTGGCGGCTTTCGCTTTCTTCGGAGCAGGTTGCTCCTCTGGTTGAGTCTCGTCATCAGTCGGCCTTTTACCGCAGAGATGAAAGGACGTGAGCTTTATTACCGGCTTGGTCAACTGCACCTTCACGCCGTTTATTTCTTTTGAGAAGTTAGAGAGAGACAGTCTTCCGTTGATCACGATTTCACGCCCTTTAGTGATGGTCTTGAGAGCACGCTCACCTAGCCCATTCCAGGCATCGACATCGAGCCACATTGTTTTTTCTTCGTCGGTATTAGACGAGAATTCTTTTACCGCCACCGAAAACTTCACCACCTTGTTTCCAGTATCGCCGAACGAAACTGAGCTAGGGGCTTGACCGACGCGACCGACTATTGTGATTGAGTTGTTCATTTTGGCACCTCCAAGTGCTTGTTAGTGCCCCCAGAAAGACACGGAGTGCGGCTGCCCAATGGACGCGCAAGCGCCCCCTCAAAAGGGGGTCGCCATTGGATAGCAGACAAAATCCGTGTCACGGTAGGCACTTTTAGACATGCACGCGAGGTACACATGAGCACCTATTTCACTCTACCGGCGCTCCCAAGCCACAGCCAGATCGCGGCAACAAACAAGCAGTGCACCAGTGGCAGTGACAGAACTAGATTAGGCAGACAAAAAAAACAATATTCGAGCAGAGCCAGGTAGGGCTATAGCAAGATTCAGCGCCATTCAAAGAAGAGAATCAAAAAATAGACAAGCGACTGCAACTAAAACTTCTCAAAGAAAATCAGTCTGTGCAGTGACATACAGCAGATAAAGTTACTTTCCATGCAGCAACAGCCTCTGACGCATGAGCCAGATAGTACATGCCTGAAAAAGCGCTACTGGAGCACTGACTTGGCGCTTGAGGCTTGAGGTACGGTTGGTCAACCCATTGCAAGCCACTGCCGATCCATTACTTCCGAGTAGGTCTGCTGCACGGTTAGCCAGTTTTGTCTGACTATCAAATATGATTCATCATCAGTTTGCTTAAGGAGTGCGGCCAACTTAAACCAGACCACCAAGAACGCCAGCTCCACGAGTGATTCATCTATCGGCTCGGCTCTCTTTCCAAAGGTAAATAGCAACCATTCAATAGTTATAATTGCCTTTTTACCATCGCGACGCCGTTCTATTTCTGCCTGTTTCCTATCGCGTATTTTGCATTCCTTACGCAAGAAATTAAGCTCGGCACAGTCGGCAGTTGCTTTGATTTCGCCATCAAAATCGTCAACGAAATCCATGACACGACTAACTACTGGTGTCCAGACTCTGTCGATATCGCACCACTTATCAAAGTGCTTGTCTGAAGTTTTACCAATTCGACCAGTCAATGCAAAACGCAAAAACCAAATAGACAAAAGCGCTTCAAAAGATACTGGATGAACACCGCCAAGAATTGCCCCTGTCACGGTGGTATCAACTATTGCCAGAATCTCTTCAAACTGTGCTGTTAACAGCTTTGTGGCGATGATGTTGCTTGTCATTTAGTTACTTCTATTTCTACTTCTTCTTCTCTGATTTTTCATCACTATTGAGCTTGGCCATCAGTGCGGCATTTTGTTCTTTCAATGAACCCGAGAGCCCCTTCAACTCCGCCGCTTCCTTAATTGCTGCGTCTCTTTCTGCTCTATCAGCTTTTGCCGCGGCTTCGGCTTTCTCCAACTGCTTTTGACTGTCGCTAATGCTGGTTTTCGCTTCGTCTCTCTGTTTTTCAACTTCAGTAATTTTACCGCGCGCCTCGTCCAACACAGCTCTGAGACTATCAATTTCCTGCTGGTATCTCTTAGCCGATTGCGCGGCACCTTCTTCCAGCTTTGTTATTTGCTGTGCGTGCTCTTCGCGCTCTTCGGCACGTTCTTTATGCATACGCTCAAGCTCTTGCCCTTGGGCCTTTACCTGCTGTTCCAACTGTTCGGCAGTAGCCTTGTACCGAGCTCCAGTAGCAGACAGGCTAGTGACTTCTTCTGTCAAAGTCACCATTTGCGACTTGAGACCATCAATTGTTTCGGCGGCCTCCTGGGCCTCTCGCTCAAGCCTCTCGGCAGCATTCAGGGCTTCTTGAAAGCGGTTGATTGCTGCCGCCACATCTTCAGCAGCCTTTTGCTTCACTGCCTCAATCTCAATGGCGGCTTCGTCTGTGGCCATACGCCAGGCCATAGCAAAAGAGGCTTGCACCCGATCTGGAATATCAACCGCTTTCTTGACCGGCACAATTGGCGCCTTATCCTTCCACTGCTCCAGGTACTTATATATGGTCCGGAGGCTACCGCCCCCCAGGGCATCAAGTAACGTGGTCGCGGTTACGTCTTTACCTTCTGCTACCAGCCGGTTGGCGGTCTCAAAAAGCTCATCCGGGTCTATCGGGTGCCTGCGTGCCATCTTTCAGCCCTCCATTCATCAATGGAGACATCTTACCACACTTTATTTTTACCACTATTATCTTTATTATTACTATTACCATTTATTATTACCAATAAAACATCAAATTTTTGCGTTTTTCGCGGTTTTTGCCACTATCGCGCGCACGCGCGTAATAGCAGCCCCTGAAAAATGAGCCTTAGGCGCCACGGGTGCCATGGCGATTTCATATTGCTGCGATAACCGACGACGTTTTTTTGAGCCGTTTTTAGACCGGCATGTATTGATCTCTCCAGCGGCGAAACTGTTGTTTATTCCGCTGATGATACGGTGAAATAATAGAGTCCAATTTTTACCCTCTTCTAGTGCGCGAAATATGCCAGTAAAGAAGCGAGATATTGAAGAAATCTATGAACCGTATCCGCTCGAAAAACGAGTTCCACTATCTCGCGCCTATCCAGAAGTAGCCGCGCTCTGGGACTACAAGCACAATTGTGGCTTCGGCCCCGAAGACTTCTCTAGCGGCGCAAATGTTCTAGTCTGGTTCCGCTGCCCCAAAGGCCCTGATCACATTTTTAAGACTGTGATTTTTACTGCTGTTCGGTCCTTTCGCAGTGGAAATAATGGCTGCCCTTTTTGCGCAAATAAGAAGCTATCGGTCACCAATTCTCTAGTCACTGTGCGTCCAGACCTCGCCAAAGAGTTCATGGAAAAGCGAAACAGGAAGAAAGTAAAAGATGTTGCCGGAGGCGCCAACCGCTACTGGTGGCAATGCCAAACCAATTCCAAGCATACTTGGTTAGTGAGCATAAACAGCCGCAGTTCAAAGGATACCGGTTGCCCAAAGTGCGGCATAGGCGACACCATAGATCTCAGAAGTTATCCAAAAGTGCTCGCTCAGTTTGATAGCAAAAGAAACAAAGGCATAGACCCTTACAAGCTTTCAATCAAGAACAAAGTCCACTGGAAATGCAAAGTAAGTAAAGACCATCTCTGGATTTCAACATTTAACCGCCGCAAGGGAGAGCGTTGCCCGTTCTGTAAAGGCTCTTTAGCCTCCAGCACAAACAACCTATCACGCGACAAAGAACTGGCAAAGCAATTTCATCCCAGTAAAAACAAACCACTGAAGCCACAAGACTTCTCTTTGACTAGCCGTGAAAAGATATGGTGGAAGTGCTCTAGCGGAGCAGATCATGAGTGGTTGGCGCCAGTCAACATGCGAGTTCAGGTAAGAACAAAATGCCCTTTCTGTCTCAATAGACGGCTATCTATTACAAACTGTCTGGCAAAACTTTTCCCTAAATTAGCCAAAGAGCTGCATCCAACGAAGAACGGCAAGCTCTCCGGTAAAGAGATAACTGCGGCATCGACTTTGAAAGTCTGGTGGATTTGCAAGAACAATCATAGCTTCCAACAAATTGTAAGAAAGCGTACTTTTGAGGGCCGGGGCTGCTACAAATGCTATCTTGCAAATTTTGGGCGACAAAAAGAATAACTCACAGTAGGAGTTTCATGATGTCAGCTGACAGCTTCAAACATTCAAATTACACAGTGCTATGATGTAACAAGGTCGTAAGCCTTGGCTGGCTGCTTTGTGGTATAGCGATGCCCTTCATATAGGAGGAGAAAGCCGGTAGAGCAGACCCCCCTTTTTCAGGCACCAGACCTATCAGAATCAGCCCAGTAAAACAGCAGGGCGAATTATTTTCATCGCCATCTTAGCCCAGCCGATTAACTGCGCCTCTTTTGCTTGCCCAATCAGCCGCCAGTGCCTGCCCACGACACCGGCGGCAATATTTTGGCCTAGCTACAGCCAGAGATCTGGCCGGTTTTCCCTCAGACTAAACAACTCGTCACCGCCGATGATGACATGATCGAGCACTAGCACACCTAGAATCTGACCGGCTTTAATCAGTGTACTAGTAGTCTCAAGGTCTTCATTACTGGGTTTCACAATACCGCTCGGGTGATTGTGCGCGCAGATAATAGCGGTGGAATTTGAAAGTAGAGCGGCTTTAAATACTTCTCTTGGGTGCACAAGACTGGCACTAACAGTACCTTTTGAAACTTCGTTGTAACCAATAACTTGAAATTTGGTATCAAGATGGAAGGCTACAAAATGCTCCTCCGGGTAGAATTTCATAGGTTCAATCAAGCGCTCTATTTCTTGCGGACCATGTATAGCATGTGGCTTCACGCCTGGCTCTTTGATTAGTGCCAGCTTCAATTCTGGCACAATATATTTCAAGTGTTTTTTCAAAGTGCTGCCACTCAATCTCTTTTTCTTTAACGTCTTATTGTCAGATCGTCTACTACTCAAGTTCTCTCTAGCCAAGTTCTTTTTAGTGCTCTTAACAAACATAGTGCCGCTCACCGTCTGACTATCAATCAGCTGGTTATTCACAGCCACGCCACTTACCAAAATATTGTTCACAGGCACCTCCCAGGAAAAGGGCGCGAGTGCGCCCCATGCAGCACTGCCCGCAAAGCGCAAAAAGGGGTCCTAAAGTCAATGCCTGCCGCTAGGCACCGTAGGCTTGGGCGTTGACTTTGGGCATGTGCGCTTAGGCTCTACGCCGGGCAGGGAGAAGGGAGTGCCCGACAGGCTTTCTTTGACTGCTCGCCAGTAAAACTGCGGGGCCGACTTCATCAACTACAAAACCAAGCAACGTCGAAAAAGAAGTAATACTCAAACGAAAACGAAAACAAAAAACCACAAAAATCCAAGAACTCGATCCTGAAACACCTACCTGATAAGGCTTAGCAGATTCCTAATACCCCTGGTGACAGCTTCGCTATCCTGGAGCCCAAGAAGTAGGATTCATTACCATCTGCCCCCACATTTGATACCACAAACAGGAACAGTGCTGTAATGCGGCAATAGGTAGAAGTTCCACCCCCTTTCCAAGAACCAAATGGCGGATTCCGCGCTAATCGTTGCCACCCCAAACTAAGGTGCCGGACCATGCTGCCTTTGACTAAGCTCAAGCCTTAATCCTGATATATACCCATGAAGAGGAACAGCATCTTCCTCACAAGGAGCAAGACTCAAGTAATTTGCCAGAACAAAAAGAAGTGTTTTCAATTTAGCCACGGGCAAATCGCAAATACTGTTCTTAGTCAAAGAAGCAACTTTGTCTCTCCACTCTTTATCAGCAGACTCAGAAGTAACTAAGAACGACTTCTCTTTAGCTTTAATATCCTTTTTAGACCTCATGGATATCTCATAGACAATGCGTCTAGCTGCCAGGAGCCCTGGTGGCGTAATTTTTTCTAGATCAGTGGAAGGAGGCTTGCTCTCGCAAGGAGCAGCCTCCACCACAGCGTTATAGTCGTCCGTACAGGATGAAAAGAAGCCATCAGCCAGGTCTTCATAATCGCGGCGCCAAATATCCTTGTGCTTGTAGAGAGTCTCCCTGGAACACTCAGCCGACTGCTGTAGCTCAACAGTAGTAAATGACCGCCCAAGCTTCCTAATTCTATCAAAAGCATCCTGAATTCTCTTGCGAGCATCCCTCTTCCTATTAGCATTCTCACGCACCCAAGAAATAGGAGGCGCCACCGAGTACTTGCCGCCCTCAACAAATTTCTTGTGAGCCGGGCGCCAATTAGCGGCCCTATCAACCTGGGCGATGGCGTCAGCCCGCCCTCTGTTTATGTCCTCACTCTGGCCGTTGTGACGAGCATCAAGATACTCCCTAATAGCCCACTTTCTCTCTTCTTCATAGCCGTAGCCCAATGCCGGAAGGTTCCGGCTGGGATCACCATAGAAGAAATAGTGACCCAAACAAAAAATAGCCTCCGCCCTTTGGGATGGCCCAGATAGACCATTTAGATGAAACAACCGACCTTTGTACCAACTATCGGGATTGATACCTGGTGGCAAATGAAAGAAGACCGATGAGACAAAAGAACTGAACTCACTAGGCGGCAGTACTTGTTCAGATCCAGATTCAGGTTCAGGTCGCCTAAGCGGAATGACATTGGCACCAGGACGGACAACAGCCAGACGAGAAGCAGCAGACTTGCGCGCCTCTAAATCTTCAACATATGCCTTAAGCGACCGGAAAGACTCAAATGAATTGGCATCGGCATCGAGAACATCAAGGAAAAATTCCAGTGCCTTACTGGCACTCATCTCATAGCGCTCATGGTCAACATCGAGCGTCTTCTTATCCAACCAGGCCCAACCCGACTGCAGGGGCAAACGCAAACCCATACCTAAAGATGCATCACCAGGATGAGGGAAAACCTCAAGGGTGCCCTTTGCCACCTGGAAGTCACTCAAAGTAAGCAACTTCACGAGCTGGCGGCGCAACTCAGAACTATTTACCGGCTCATCAAAGAATATATATAGGTGCCAGCCACCACTAAAACTCGACCGGTATAAAGAGGAGCGGCCAAGCCCGGCGGCAGCCAACACAGCAAGCAACTTATCCAACTGAGCCTTGCTGTGGTACTTACTGCCATTGTCAATATCAAGGACGGCGTACCGAGTAGACTTCCCAGCCCTTGTACCTATATAGAATTTGTCGTGAGCACAGGAAATGGCCTTGATGATCTCAGTATCGCTCAGCTTCCACTTCTCGTTAGCCGACGACCATGAGCCACCATTCAAGGGGCGATATATATATCCATACCTATGGAACAGCTCAAGGAACTGCGCCAAACAAGACTCCCACCCGGAGGGGAAGAATTTATCGCGCGCAAATCTAATCCGCGCGCTCGAGTTCGAGCGCACTTGAATCTGTCCGGTAATAGTTGGTCATCCTTAATTCGGGACGTGTTGACCAACCGGACCATTGCTCTATTCTGGAATCAATTCGGGAAACTTGTCAAAAACCCGACGACAACTGAATAAAATAGATCCGCTAAAGGTCTAACAAAAATCATCGCCTCCAAGCGATGCTTTTTGTTATAAGACGTTATTTTCTTGAACCATCCGGTCTAGGGAGCAAAGCTCCAAAATGTCTACTGCATATACACTCCGCAGATCCTGCCAAGTGCCACCAGCCACTATATAAGGTGCGCTCTTGGCGATCAATACTTTGAATCTTGAAATTGGTAGATTTAGTGCTTTTTCGCATGCCTGCGAAATTTCGCTAGAGCTTCGCTGTTTTCCAAAACCAAGATACAGTGCCACTAGTCAACAAAAAGGCACCATACTTTAAATTACGACTTCGTCGTGCAGCGAAATGCTACGAAGACGATTTCGCTGCGTACCCCCGTAGCAACGAAATGCATTTATAAGACATCCGCATGAGAAGCAGTAGCAGCGAAGCGTCCAAAAGGCCACAGCGCAGCACTAGAGGAACTGTTCTTCGCAGCTACGATCAAGCGACAGCGAAGTGAGTTTTCGCCAGACAACGAAAACCAGCGAAGTCTTTCGCTGCATTTTCGCCACTTCGCTACCGAGCAACGAAGCTTTTCGCTAGCTTCGCTGCTGTCATTTCGCCAGCTACGAAAGAGAACTGCGAAGAAGCGAAAGCAGTGTATATGGAATGAATAGCCGACCGGGTAAATTTCGCTATCACGCAAACAATACTGATAATTTAGCCACTCCACGGCGAAGGAAGGCAACACCCTGGCATGACGAACCTACTTCGCAAGCAGCGAACAAAAGCAGCTAGTAATATTCGTTGCTCACGGAAAGAAGCCACAGATAAGCGTTTTTCGATTGAATTCAAGACAAAAAGACTTATAATCAGCTAGAGAAATCCAATCAATATATGCAAATTATTGACACCAGATATAGAGGCGCCTAGTGAAGACAATATCTGTAAAACAAGCAGCCACAGCATTAGGACTTTCCCCTCGGGCCATTCAGTACAAGCTCCAAAACGGCGACCTGAAAGGCACCAGATCAAAGAACCAATTCGGCAAATCCGAGTGGCGGATATGGCCGACAAAGGATATCGCTGAGGCCTTAAAGAAAATCGAAGGCATTCCTGATAGTGCCGATTCTCCGGATGAGCTTAATTTTGAGTTTGTCAACAGCGAAACTATTGATGCCGAAGAGGTGAACTTCAATGACGATGAAGAGTTTTTCGCCGAGCCTACAAACTGGCGACAAGTTGAAATGGAACGTCTGGAGGTTATGGCAGAGAAGCTTGTCAAGCCTCTAGCCGATAGAATTGAAGCCCAGGCAATGGCGCTAAGAGAACAGGAATCCGTCATAGCGGATCAAAAGCGCCAACTCCGGCTCCTCCCTGACTTCCAAAAGCAAGCAGAAGACGAGCGCAAAGCAGCAGAGATAAGGGCAATGGAAGTTGTGGTCCTAAACAAGCAGATAGAAGCCATTGAGGAAGAGAAGAAGTTACTAGCTATTAAAGCCAACGAAGCCACAGCACTAGCTCAAGACCTACAAGATCTGAAATCCCAAGTAGAACAACTCCGCAAACCATTTTGGAAAAAATGGCTTAGCTACAGGTAGCTTTAATTTTGCCCTTACAGACCTACAGGTGAAGATTCTATCCAGAGCAACGAAAAGTGTTGCCAATACAACACTTTTCGTTTGAATCTTAAAACTGTAGAAGGTTTTATCAGATATGCGAAAGTGCTGTAAAGTATTAATAGGAATCCATAATAGCTATCTAGCAAGCTTTCTTGCTGGACTGCTTGTATCTGTACCTGACTGCGGGTCATCAAGTGGATCTCAAAACAATATGTAAAAAACAGCAAAAGCTGATAGTTATTGGATCACTTGTCGTGGTTGCGTGGCTTTGCTGGGAATGGCGTTGCTGTGTGGCCTATAATCCTAGTCCAATAGCAAAGACATTGTTTAGTAGCATGGATATCCTATCGGTAGGTAATACTTTCAAAAATAGAGACGATTCGAGTTCGTCATTTCAGGGGCTACGCTTTGCAAGTAACTTAGTAATAATCGGAAGAATGCAAGAGGCAAGCCAGTTGCTAGAAATGCTTCTCAAGATGGAACGGTTACGGACTGACAGGAAATGCGATGTACATAACCTCTCCCGAATTTTTCTAGTTTACCGTGACATCGATCGGAGCAACCAACTTTCAGCTAATGATTGGATCACTTTGAGTAACCCTATCAGACTGGAAGCGGAAAGGGCTTACGAGTATTACAAGAAAGTTGTACCCAATTCAACATCGTTGAACGATGAAAGTGTCGCGTCGATTTTCAGAATATTGAGTGAGCGCTATGAAGCTCATCACTGCTTGACCGAAGCTATAGAGTGCCAAAGAACTGCCGTAATAGCCGAAAAGGAGACGCAAAGAGCGAACAGCTTGCTCTACCACACACTGCTCTACCAGCTAGCCGTCCTTTATCACAAGAACAATATGGATAAAGAAGCGGTTAGCGTTGTAAATCAAACAATTGCATTACCAGAGGGGGTAACAGCAATTGGTACCACTGATGAATGGTTCAAAAAGAACCACATAAAGAAGTGCAAAGAACTTCTCAGCTCTCTGCGAAATTAAACTATATTAACTATATTTCATACTCAAGGTTAAGGGCGAGCTTCGTAAGGATTAATAAATGGCAACAGTAGCAGTAGCAATAGTAGATGGCATTGTAATTGAGGCGGAAGAGTCAACAGCACCATTTGGTGAGCAAGATGTACCTAAAAAAGCTACTAGAGCGCTGAATGGGATCAATCCAAACATTAGGAAGCTGCTACAAAAAGCTGGATATGACAGTATTCGGATTGAACCAATTTCAAATAACGATAACGGAAAGACACGCCCGTGTCCTGAACAAGATCAGTCTGATATGTCTCTGAGCGACAGTGGCTTCTCAGATAGCACGGTGCCCCATGAAGTGGGTCATGCGTTAAATGATATCCTCGGCGAACAAAATGGACGAAGCAATTATTCCGATACACAACAATTCAGAGATGCCCTAACGCGCGATGCTGCGGAAACTCCTGGAGCCGATGATCTAAGTGCCTATCATGATGATGGTTCGAACGAAGGTGGATTCGTGGCCGATCTCCACATGGCTATGTCGGAGATTCAAAATGGCAGAGGTGACGTAACCCATAGCACCTATTCCGGACTAACACCGAACCAAATAGTTGATAAATATAAAAATTCAATCATTGAGCTTCAAAAGCAAATTGATTTTGCTGTTAACAAAATGAATTCCACAGATGGTAGTTGGCCTACCACCGCAGTGAGAAGCTGCTGGGATGAACCATGGAAAAAAAGTCATGATTCTAGAGAAATTCGAGCACGGATAAACAACGCTACCCAAACTCAAGGGACCGATCCTCTAATACTAGATTTAGACGGCAATGGCATTGAGACAAGTACTCTCGCTACTGGTTTTTATCTAGATCTAAGCAACTCCGGCTTTGCTAGTAGGATTGCATGGGTTTCTGGTAATGACGGTATATTGGGCATTGACTTGAACGGCAATGGACTAATTGACAATGGGACTGAATTAATTGGTTCGCAGCTTCCCTATTCATCGCAAGTTGATAGTTTCAATTCTTTAGCCAATTTTGATAGTAATCTTGATGGTGTAATAGATGCAAGCGATGAGAGTTTTTCGCAGCTTATCGTTCAGAAGGCTGATGGTTTCAATCAATCACTTTCAGAACTCGGTATCACTTCAATTAGTTTAGCCAAAAACAGTACAAATTTAGTTGATGCATCAGGCAACACACAAATTTCTGTGAGCACCTTTACGTACGCAGGTGGCACTTCTTCGAGTATTGCAAGTTATCTTTTACAGCAAGATACCGCGGATACTCATCAGCGTGAACTCCTGACCCTTTCATCAGAAATCGATGCTTTGCCTAGTGCAGCTGGTTCAGGATTTGTAAGTAGCTTGAGCCAGGCTATGCAGGCTGACACTACAGGACAGCTACAGTCTGTTCTAAACTCCTTCCTTAACGAATCAAATCTTGAGATTCAAGATAAATTGCTTGACCAACTTCTAGCGAAATGGACGGGGTCTGAAAATGCCCCGAACGTATTGCATATGGATGGCAAAGTTTTTGGAGTAATTAAAAAATTTGCTGGTGTAAGTGAATTGACGTTTCCAGGAACAGGCAGTGCACCAGGGTTCGAACACCAGCTAATACTAGAACCTATTTATACCGAGATTAAAGATTTTGTCTATGGGCAATTAATGTTTGACAATGGTCCTTTGAGCGACATAAGCAGCATTCTTGCAGCAGACGCATTTTACAATCAAACTACCGAGCAGCCCAACTATAACTTAGACGGAGTCGCTTCGTACTTAATCAATCTAGAAACTAGCGATGCTTCTACTGCTGCATTGAAAACAGCAGAGTTTCTCCGAAGTCTTCGTGGTTTGGGACTTTTGGACGTTTCAAACTTTCAAAACTTCTACGACACTATTTCACTAAGTAGCCCGTCTCTCAAAAGTGTTATAGACGCTTTCGGAGTAAATCCTGTCTATCATCTTGACGGTACTACCATTGACAGAAGTGGTGTCACTATCGATGAAACAGTAACTTCTTTTGGCAATAGCAGCTATGTTCTCCTCGGCTCCGGCAATGTTATATACAATGGCTCTGGCTCTAACACTTGGTTGACTACCCAGACCGGTGCATATGATATTAATGTAGGTGGTGGGTTAAACTACATCTACCTTGGTTCAGGATCTGCAAATATCTCTGCTGAAGGCGCGGGCACAACCAATATTCAGGGAAACATTGGAGACAACCAATTAAACTTTGGCCAAGGCACAGGAGTCATGAACTTCAAAGCTGGCAACGTCAATTTACAGCCTCATACTGACAGTGTGAGCTTTGGTACAGGACTTGACTTTAGCTCAGTGGCTTTGTCTGCTCAGGGCTCTGATTTGATTGTACAGTTTGGTCAGTCCACTTCAGATCAATTGATTTTACGTGGCGAACTGGCACAGTCTGCAGCCAAACAAATCAGTAGTTACTCTTTTGCTAACGGTACGACTCTCACAGCTGAGCAATTCGGTCAAGCTGGGCTGACTTTTGAGGCCTCCGGTTCTACAGTCTCATACGATCACAGCGGTTCATATGTCAGAGAAACGATCAATCTTTCTGGCTCGAATAGCACACTCAGAATAGGCACCGTTGAAAATACTGTTAACGTCAGCGGAAATAGTGACTTCATATATGGTGGCAACAGCAACAACACATATAATGTCATTGGCTCTAGCAATACGATCCTTGCCGGCTCCGGAGACAATACAGTCAATTCTGCCGGATTTAACAATCAAATTTTCTTAGGCAGCACTGTTGCCGGAGTAAGCGGGATAGGCGACAACACAGTCTTAGATACAGGCGTAGGCAATCAATTCTGGTTTAATCCAGGAAGCACACAAACAGGCAGTGCAAACATAACAGTTGGTACAAACGCTGGTATCAACCTTGGAACAGGGCATGTCGATGTTAACGTGGGCCTTGGAACTGGCACTACTGTAATTCGCAGAACTGGTCCGGCATACACACCGGGAGACTCAGATACTGTCAACTTTGGAGCTGGCATTACTCAGTCCAGTCTTTACTTCTGGTCTCCCCCAGTGGCATCTGGCGCTGTTACACAATACGACCTCAACATTGATATAGCATCAGGAGAAAAAATTGTTCTTAATGCTGGGCTTGCCGGAGGAGCCCAAAGAGTTGAGACATTTACTTTCTCTGATGGCTCAATCCTTACATTAGACCAAGTTCTATCTCAAGGCGTTCACGTAATTGCTTTCACAGATCCATTCTTTGGCGGTCCTTTCATTGATCGTAGATTCGCTACCTGGAAAGAAATCACCACTGTTATTGGAGACAATGGCCAGTTGTACGAAGGCTCTGGCAATGACGCTATTGAAGACCGCGGCAACAACAATTACATCAATGCTGGTGCTGGTGACAACACAATAATCGCTGGCAACAACAGTACAATAGTTTCTAATTTCGGAACTAACGCAATAACAATCAGAGCTGGCTCAGGCACTACCATTATTCAAGAAAATGGTGCACTTGGCGGAGCTTTCAACAATGGTAATGACACTCTAATTTTCGGCGCTGGTATTACAGAAGACAATATTCTCGCTTCATTCACAAGCGAAACTACTCTTCAGATTGATCTCAGCACAGGCGAACAGGTCATCATTGAAGGTGAAACGCTTGATCCTTTTGGTATTCGCCAAGTAAGCACATTCACATTCGCTGGTGGCCAATCACTCACCGTCCAACAGCTTCTCGACATTTCAGTATTGGCAATCAACAATTCTCTCGACAATGTCACTATTGACAGGTCTGGTTCCACAGTTAATGAAAGAATCAACAACAGCGGTCACTTCGACACTATTCTTTTCGGCGCTGGCACGACAACACTAAACGATACTGGCAGCGACAACCTTGTGTATGTTGGCACCGGCTTGGCTAACATAAATGCATCATCAAATAGCAGCATCTTTGGAGGTGCAGGCGACGCCACGATAACTGTTGCTTCAGGTGTTTCTGGCTTGCAAATCTTCGAGCAAACAGCTGGTAGTGGTGCAAATGGATATGATTCAGTCGTTCTTTCTGGTGCTGTTTCCGTAGATGAATTTACATTGTCATCAGCTGGCAAAGATCTGACTCTAACCGACAGCCTGGGTGCAGCAGTCTTGACTCTGAAAGATGGACTAGATGCATCTGCTGTTGCGAAGTCAATCAGTGACTTCGCATTCTCTGATGGCTCGCACGTTGCCTTCAACGATCTGATTCAGCGAGGAGTCAATGTATCTGACAGCTCGTCAGATGCAACTGTTGATCGCAGCTTCTCTGCCGCAAAAGAAATCATCACTCACACTGGCAGCAATGGTACGTTCTTGCTCGGCAGCGGCGACGTGACAATGTCAGTCGGCACGAATGACATTATTCACTCTGGTAGTGGTTCTAGTGCATTCAATATTGCTGAAGGCAGCGGTTCCACAACCATCATTGAAGATGCTCAAAGCGTGAATAGTAGTGCCGGTGACCTTATCCAACTTCTGAACCTTGCAGATACAAACCAAGTCACAGTCAGAGCTTCTGGTTCTGATTTCACTCTGGGATTTGCTCCTGGTGATACAGTCACCCTAGTCAATCAGCTGGATGGGGCTGGACTAAAGAACATCGGTGCCTTCATCAACTCTGACGGCTCTATTCTTGTTGATAGCGCTGAAATTCAGCAAATTGCTGATGCTTCTCGCTCAACAGCTGGCGATGATGTTCTTACTGGCAGCAGATTTGGCGACCAAATAAATGGCGGTGATGGTAACGACACCATCGCTGCCGGTCTGAGCAATGACGACCTCTCAGGCGGCTTGGGTGACGATATTCTGAGTGGTGATGCTGGCAACGACTTCTTGTATGGCGATGACGGCGACGACACCCTCAACGGTGGAAGCGGCGAGGACATTCTTAATGGATATGTCGGAGCAGACACCTTGAACGGCAATGACGGCAACGATGTCCTTGTCGGCGGATTAGGCAATGATTTCTCTTCTGGCGGCATCGGTGATGACACTTATGTCTTCAACCTGGGCGATGGCGTTGACACAATCGACGACGGTGCTGGGGTACTTGGCGGTGGCAACGATGCCATTGAGTTAGGCGCACTAAGGCCTAATGTTCTCTTCGCTGCGGAAGGCGAAGACCTGCGCATCAGCTTCACTCAATCAGCAGAGAGTGTTCTTGTTCAAGGCTTCTTGAGCGCCGATACCAGTAGACATATCGAGCTGGTTAAGTTCTCTGATGGCTCCAATATCAGCTACGCCGACATCGTCACTCTTGTCTCAACACCGCCTGGTCAAGACATCTACGGCACAAGTGGCAATGACACCCTAGCTGGTACAATCGGCGCTGACAGAATCTATGGTCAAAACGGCCACGACACAATCAATGCTGGTGCTGGAGACGACCTCGCCTATGGTGGCAATGGTAACGACGCGCTGAATGGCCAAGATGGCAATGACACTCTATTCGGTGAAGCCGGAGTTGATACCCTACACGGCGGCATTGGCATGGATGCCCTTGATGGTGGCTCAGGAAACGACTTCCTCTACGGCAATGAAGGAGATGACAATCTCCTTGGTGGCACCGGAATAGACGACCTAAATGGTGGTGACGGCAACGATTCGCTAGACGGTGGCTCTGGCAATGACTTCCTCTATGGCAACAATGGCAATGATGTTCTTGCCGGTGGAGCTGGTGTTGACTATCTTGAAGGCGGCGTTGGTGCCGATTCGCTCGATGGAGGAACTGGCAATGACACCCTCTATGGCATGGATGACAACGACATCTTAGTCGGAGGTGGCGGTAACGACACCCTCGATGGTGGTGATGGAGATGACAATCTAGACGGCGGTTCTGGCGCTGATTTCCTCTATGGAATGGCTGGCAATGACGTTCTTTCTGGTGGAACTGGCATCGACACAATTGACGGCGGCATTGGCGATGACACAATCTCTGGTGGCACTGGCAACGACGTTCTTCTAGGCGGTGATGGAATCGACCACATCGATGGCGGAGTTGGCAGCGATGACATCCACGGCGGCGCTGGTGACGATATTCTTATCGGTGCCGGTGGTAATGACACAATTGCTGGCGATGATGGCAATGACAGCATCTACGGAGACACTGGCAACGATATCTTGACTGGCGGAACAGGCAACGACTACCTGGAAGGGAAAAACGGAGTTGATACTCTTTCTGGTAGCACAGGCGACGAC
>Ga0172379_10000848_pt1 | contig 69871 bp, 24 predicted proteins | sample GrowelOW334metaG_FD_119756 | JGI IMG/M metagenome (GOLD analysis project Ga0172379, IMG submission 119756) | Groundwater microbial communities from an aquifer near a municipal landfill in Southern Ontario, Canada - Groundwater well OW334 metaG | ecosystem: Environmental > Aquatic > Deep...
ATCAGCGCGGACACGACGAACGGGGATGTGGATATCAATAATGCTCTCGGGACGGCAGTGGCGGCGACGAGCCTGACGACCGGCAATGGGGATATTGCGTTTGACCAGACGGGCGGCGGGGACCTTGATGTTCAGAATGCGTCCACGACGAGTGGCGATATTACGGTGACGGTGGACAGCGGTGACCTGACGGCGACGAGCGTCAGTGCCGGAACAGCGGCTGCGGGTGACGGTGACGTGGATTTGAAAACCACCACGAGCGGCGATATTCTTGCCGGAAGTGTGTCGGCTCTCGCCGATACGGCGACTTTAACGTCAGCGGGTACCATTAATGATACGGATGCGCCGGATGACAGCCTTGCGAACATCTCTGCTGGAACCATCAATCTCAATACGGCCGGCGGCGATGTCGGTACGTCAGCTAATTACTTGGATATTGACCCCTCGCTGCTTTGGAATGCTTCGACGAGCGGCGGTGCTGCCTATGTCCGGTGCGTTGGTGCCAGTTGTGCGTTAGGTAAAATTGATTTAGGAACGGGGACTTTTTACCACGACGTTATCGGAACAATGACCGACGGAAATGATGCTGCTGGTTTCGGAGAGAAACTTACAGGGGTGTGGAGCGGCGGAGTGTGGAATATTACGGCCGGCGGAGCCGTTTTGACGGCGACGACAGGTATTGGCACATCCACCAATGGTATTGAAATGCGCCTTACCAGCTATGGCGGTGCGGCGGGTGATGGCCGCTTAATCGCCGACGGGGGTACCGGAGGCGTTTATCTGATTAACGAAGGTAGCGGTGGTTACGGGCTGACGATCGGCGGGATCCTTCCTCTTCCGGCTTTTGTTCCCGCAGCGACTGGCGTCAACGGGCAGGGCGGGGTGACCGTCATTTCGGGCAGCCCCTTTACTGTTTCAGCCGACGTGAACGATAGCGGCGGCGGAGATATCCTCCTGGCCGCTCTCGGCAATACGGCTGCGGACAAGCTCAATATCAACGCCAATGTGACTGCTACCGGGGGTAGCGGCCTGATTGATTTGATTTCCGGCGATACGACTTCGGTCGCGGCTGGGATGACGGTAAGCGCGGCAGGAAGCGGCGATGTGACCATTGCAGCCGGTGAGGATGCGACCGATGGCGTTTTCAACCAAGACGGCAATACGGGAGCAGGCGGCGGGGGGATCTCCGTTGCGGATACCGCGGCAGTGACAAGCGGATCCGGAGTTCTTTTGCTGGACGCGGCCGCTGATGCCGATATCACGGGGCTTTCGACCGGAAGCAATGCTGCGAATGCGGTTACGGTCACGGCGCGGGCCGGAGCGGTTAACGACAACGGCGATACGGCCACCGATATCGTGACAGGTGCGACTGGTACGGCCGTAATTTCGGGTGCGACAGGAATCGGCAGCGGGAATGCGGTCGAAACTTCCACCGGCAATTTGGATGCGACCGTAAGCGGCAGCGGTCATCTTCAGATCGATGAAGTCGCGGCGGGAGGCGATCTCGGCATCAATAAAGTCGACCAGCAGGGCACGGGGAACGCTACGGTCCGGACCTTGGATGGGACATTGACGGTGACCGCCGGGCAATCGGGTGTTTCGGCCACGAGCGGAAATGTTACGCTCGAGGCGCAGGATGCCGGAGGATCGGGGACCGATGATTTGGGGATCTACGATACGGTTTCAACGACAAGCGGTGATGTCAACCTGACCTCCGCGGCGCGGGATATTCTTTTCAGTGCTGCCGGGGACGTTACGAGTACTCTCACCGGGGACATCACGGCGAATGCCGCACAGGACATTCTGATGCCGGACGGAACCGTCGTTAAAACCGGAAGCGGGTTGATCGACTTCACCGCGGGCCGTGACATTGCGCTTGGTTCGGTTGATACGGGCTCGAATGCCAGCAACGCTGTTCTTTTGACCGCCACGGGCGGCGAAGTCCGCGATGGTGGAGATACCGATACGGATATCGTCACCGGGGCATCCGGAACCGCGTCGATCAAGGCGCTTGACGGGATCGGCAGTGCCGATGCTCTCGAAACGAAGATCGGAAAGCTGTCGGCTCAGACCGATACCGGGAATATCCGGATCGATAATACGGGATCGCTTGAACTTGTGACGGCCAACGGTTTGACCGGGGTCGAGATCCTCGATTCCGGCAACTGGAATGCTGGCAACGGTGCGGTGGATTATATTGAGATTACTACCAAGAGCCCGTTTACCGTGAGTGCTGCGGTCACCAACAATGACGGGGGCGACATTACCTTAGCCTCTCTCGGGGCTTTGGCCGCTGATGATTTGACGGTGAGCGCCAATATCGGGACCAACGGTGGTAATGGCAATGTCCTGCTCACCGCAGGCGATACCGTGACGATTAACTCCGGCAGCACCGTGAGTGCGGTGGGCACGGGGGGAATCACTGTTGCCTCTGGTGAGGATTATACGGACGGCGTTCTGGATCAGGACGGCAACACGGGCGCGGGCGGCGGCGACATCATCATGGGCGCGACCGGCACCGTTCAGACCGAAAACGGCGATGTTCTCATGGATGCCGCCAATGATTTTGTGCTCGGAATTGTTAACGCCAACAGCACCGGCCTCGGCACAAGAGGCGATGTGACGACATTTTCGCGGGCCGGTTCCACGACGGATGCCAACGGGGCAGCGCTGAATATTACGGCAGATACGCTGGATATGACTTCGGCGGGTTCGATCGGCTCTGCGGCTGACCCGATTGAAATCAACGTGAACACGCTGCTTTTCATCAGCGGTTTGGGCGCCTTTTTTGCCGCAACGGGAAATGCCTACCTCCAGGCGTCGTCTGCAAACGGCAACATCGGTTTTTCGGCCACAGGCGACATCAATTTGGGTTATGCCCATGCCCCCAATGGCCAGGTGAACCTTAACGCCGGCGGAAGCATTAACGCTGTCGACGGAGGCACTCACGTCATTGCCGATAATCTGGTCACACTGATTGCCAACGCTATCATCGGCGGGGCAAGCGGTTTGGTCAATATCCAGATGAATCATCCGGGGACACTGCAGGTATCGGCCGGCGGAAGCCAGAACGGTCTTTCCGCGAATCTGGGCGGAAATTTCGGGGCTCGGAATATTCAGTTCCTGAATCTGCCTCCCGGACTTGTTTTGCTGAACGGGATTGCGGTCGGGGGCGCGAATCTGACCTCGCTGGAATCGGGGATGTCGTCCGTTTATGAATCGCCGCTGCCCTACAATCAATCGCAGTATGGCCGCATCGACGGGCGTTATTCGGCTGATTTCCCTGGATTCTTCAACCAAGATCATTTCGCGGGGCCCACGATCGTTCCCATCGATACGAGCGCGCTCGATATCATTGGGGTCCCGAGATTCGCTCCGCCGGTGGTTGTTCCGCTGCCTCCCGCTGCGATACCGACGGTGCCCGGCGAGCCTTCGGAGGAGGAGCAAAGAAGAGGGCAGGGGCTTGGAAGACCGCCTTTGGTGGTTCCGATTCCGGGAGAAGCAGCTCCGACGCAGCTTACGGGAGAGGACCGGGGTACTCGTTAAGCGAGTTCCATCCGGGAAGCTTGACGGATTTTTTCCTGCCATTCGGGCCACAGAGCCCGGGTGGGGGAGAGGGTTTCGGTGAGTTTTCCCTCCGCCCATTTTTCGACGGTGCCTTCGAGAGGATTCCCTTCGCGGTCATAGCTTAGAGCGACGTGATATTGGAGTGACGCGAAGGCTTGGTCGTCGATTTGCCGGTACTTGGTCCAGGTCGTGTGGACGGCCAGACCCGTTTCGGCGGCATATTCGTGGACGATCAGCTCCCGTGTGATCTTGCCTTCAAGGGGCCGTTTGACGATATCAAAGTATTCCTTCGTTTTGATCTTTCGCTGCGAATCCTCCGCATACTCAATTTTCTGACGGATCGTTTTCGAACCCATCGCATGGCCCTGTAAATCGAGCTCGGTCAGGATCAGCTGATGTTTCTCGATATTCCCTTCCGTTTCGTGATGCCGGATGGCCTTGAGGACTCTGCCGTTGGAATAGACCCTTGAGCAGGTCTCGCGCCCGCGAGCGTCGTCTCCCGCAGTTTCACACTGACTGGATAAAATTTGCGCCAGATTCTTTTCCGCTTGAACCGCGGGGTAGCTCAAAGGGAAATGGGTGGAAGACTTCGCGGCGGATGTTTCATCGCCTTGGACGGGCTGGATCTGAGCGTCTGCGTGCCTTAATGGACAAGTGATCAAGCACGCCGCCAGCGCAGCATAAAGCCAAATAGATTTGTTCATTGATTTCGGCAGCTGGCCTACCTTGCCCACTCGGGTTTAGGCGCCCGGCTTTGCGTCCCACCCTTTCGGATGGTTTGCCTCGCTCGATTTTCTGAGCGCACCGCCTGCTCCTATCAGGCGGAATTTATCGATCCAATGTCTCAGCCTTTACTTCTGTTAGTAATGTAACTTATGTTCTAATATTTCGCAATATGATGACTCAATTTGCAATATGTTGATATGCCATGACTTATAAAGATAGTTTTCTTGCCTGAGCAACTAATACAATTGATCACGACAGCTCAATCCAATGCATATCAGCCTTGCGGTGCTGAGATCGTTTGATCTTTCGCCCGGCAGCCTGTATCTTTTCATATCTTCAGACATGGTAAAGGGTAGGAGCGTATAACGGAAGCTCGTTCCGCCAAAAAAATTATGACACAAATCTTTTTCGCAAAAGGCCGAAGACTATCTTTTTTTTGCAAACTTATAGCACTCTTTTTGTGTGCGCATTTAATCCTTTCGGATAGTCTGGCTTATGCTTCTCAATCTGCCGCGCAAGTATCCGCCAAATCATCGGTTCTTGCGAATCCGTCGCCCGACGTCACTATTCCAACGCAATTCGGCGTCATCGAAGAAGTTTATGGCGGATCGCAAGCTTCGAAAACCGGGAAAACGGTCATCTACATTCAGGATGCCCATGATTCCCTGGAGGCCCAGCAGAACATTGCGCGAATGATCGCCGATCTCGTAGGGCGGAAAGGGATTCGAACCGTTTATGAGGAGGGCTATGAAGGGGAGGTCCCTACCGAAAGCTATTTTGGTTTTATCGGCGACCGGGCTGTTCGTGAGCGGGTTTCGGCGTTCCTCATGGATAAATTGCGTATCGGCGGCGCCGAATACGCGCACATCAACCGCCGAAAGGACTTCAAGCTCGTCGGCGCCGACAGTATTAAGCTTCATCTCAAGAATGTCGCCTGGTATCGGCGTTCGGCCGCAAGGAAGCAAGAGACAGCCGAGGATTTACAGGCGCTCGCCTCAGCCATCGGCAAAATAGCCTCCCGGAATTTCCCCAAAGAGCTCAAGCAATGGATGCGCTGGCGCAAAAAACTCGATTCCGGCGCTATCGACCTGGGCGCTTACGTCGATCGATTGACGGAACTGTACGGTAAAGCCGTCATTTCGATGCCTCGCTCTTATCCCTACCTGGCCTTATGGCTTTCCGTTCGAAAGGGGATCGATACCAAGACGGCCGAACAAATCAAAACGATCGACCCCAAAATGCTCTTTGAAGAAATCAGCCGAATGGAAAATGCCCTTGCGGAAACGGTGCTGTCTCATCAGGAACTGTCCCCGAAGGGGACTGCCCCTCAATTGTTCCGTTACTACAAAACCGTTGAGCTCCTGACCCGGCTCAATGAGATCCGCCTGAGCGCGCCCGAGTTTCAGGCCGTTCGCAAAGAGCTGGAGCAATTTAATACCCGAGAATTGGCCGGCTTTCTCGTGGCCGAGACGCAAAAGCCCGTTGTTTTGTCCAGGCAGTGGGAAGCCAACATCCGGCATGCGGTCCGGTTTTATCATTTGGCGTTGATGCGCGACAGTGCCATTTCGAAGCGCCTTGATGAATTTATGAAAAATCCGGCCGAACAAACCGCCGTTCTTGTCTTCGGGGGTTTTCATAAGGACCGCATCCGCGAAATCCTCGCTCAAAAAGGCCTTTCGTATGTCGTGGTGACGCCCCGGATCACCCGGGAGGACCGGGTTCATCAAGCTTACTACAAGCGCCTCATGTCGGCCGGTTATCATCCCTTCGAAATTCCGCTCAATCTTGCGCGGGCCGCCAAGACCGTCCCTGTCTTTTCGATCCCGGGCGGGCGCCGTGAGATCCGCGCCGTTTATGATGCGGTGAACGTGTTAAACGTCCGGGGGCGCGAAACCACGGCGTTTGACATCGAAACGGCGTTACAGCATAGCTTCTCAGCGAAAGAAAGTGCCGTTCTGCCTTTGCCGGCGCGCGCCGAAATCCGCGCCGAAAAAGCTGTCAGCGCAGGAGAAGCTCCGTCTTGGCGGGACTGGGTGAAGTACAAGGTTCTCTTGCCCGCCTCAGCCATTGCTTTTGCCGTAGGAACGGGATTTCTGACGACGGCCGTGACGGCGGGGATTTCATCGCCGACCCTGGCCCTTTCCGCAGCTTTCGCAGCCAATGTTCCTGCCCATTTTGTCATCACGATTGTTTCCAACTACCTAGGGCAACGGTCCGTCGATCCCAGGCAAGCCAGCTGGGCCAAGGCCTGGCGGTTTTCCGCTTTATTTTTCGGTGCTTTCATAGCCTGGTTTTTCCTTAAAATTTTTCTCAAGGACTTCTTTTCGCCCTGGAACGTTTGGGCGACGATCGGTCTGGATATTATTTTTGGGATTTTGACCGCTTTTCCGATGACTTACCTGGTTTACCGGATGGAAGGCAAACGCCATTCGAATGCTCTCAAGATCACGGAAAACCTTGTGTGGCCCAACTTCGGCATTACGACCCCGATTTGGGCTGCGCTGAATTATTTTATTTACCGTCCGGATACGGGCGAGACGAACCTGATCCCGATGATAGGGTCGAATCTGGTTCCGATCGTCAGCAGTGTCGTGGGATTTGTTTTGGGCGTTTATTTCGGAAAATTTCTGACGATGGAGGCTCTGAAGGGCCGCTGGTTTTTCGTCTTCGGCGTCCTCGGACTTCTCGCTCCCGTGCTCGGCGTGGCTGCCGTCAGCATCCTCAGCCTGGCCGAACTTGGGTTCGGATTTTCGGCCGTGCCTTCTTACCTTGCCTCGAGCGTCCTCGTCATGTCCTATTTCGCACGTAACTGGTACCGCCAGCTGCCGGGGAAAAGGGATGCTCTCGGGGATTCAGAGAAAATCGGTAACGGCAACTTCGAGATTTCAGCGCTTAAAACGGTCACCGCGTTTCTGCGGGATGAGAAAACAGATCTTCATTCGTATCTTTCTTTGGATGACTATTGGAACTATGCGCGCCGGGACGATTCGGATTTGTCGCGCGAGCAAGCACAGGTCCAGTTGGCGCGGCTGATCCAAATCGGGGTGCTGACCTCGCTTGAGGAGGGTCATTACTGGCTGGACAATTCCATGGCCAGGGGTCTTGAGGAAGACACGGACAGGTCAAAAAACGTCATTGAAACGGCCGTCATCGAAGCGATCGATGATCTGGCAGTCAGTTATGAAAATAACGGATTTCTCGAGAACGCCTTGAACGAACGCACCACGGCGCTGCGAATCGTCAATCAACTGCCCGAGGGGGCCACGCCGTATGATTCCGGCAATCTGTCCGAGAGGATCGCCGAGTTGAGAAATTTTATGGCGCCGGTTTCTTCGCTCGATGAGATCGGTAAGTACGTTAACTATTACTTCGGACTTGATGATGAGTTCGAGGATGAGTTCACAGTCGAACATCACGTGCGCAGAGGCGACCTTGATGTCGTTCTCATTAGGATCGGTCCGAGGGAAGGCGAGAGCTTGACGCCGAGTTATCTTCTTCTGACATTTCGGCACGGTGCCGACTATCGCCTAGCTGCTCGGGCCTATCACTTTACGTATCAAGACGGGATTCTGGAGGATCCTCGTACGGCGACGTTCATCAAGAACGATGCCATCATGCAGAAAACGATCGAGATGCTTGTTGAAGAAAAGATTTTGAAAGAATGGCATTCAGAGATCAGCCTGTCCGATGACGCCATCCGGATGTACGAGCGGATGCGCGAAAAAAGCGAATCGGATCCCGCCTATCCTTTGCAAGTCGATAAATACCCGGTCAATCAATACTTTCGTTATAAGGTCACACGCCGTCAGACGGGGGAGCATGAGCAGCTGCCGGATGCCGGCGGCACTTCGAGACGCGCCGAAATGCGCTCGGATGACTGGGATTCGGAGATGAGCTATCCCAGAGTTTCGATTGTTGCGGAACCGATGGTGGAACAGGCACTCAGGATCTTCAACGCGAGCGTCATGGCTCAGGCGGCAAGAGGAGACAAACCTCTCCGTTTTACGGAGGAAGCCTTGCGGCTGGATGATCGGGAATCCGTGGCCGTTGTGCGCGAATTTCTTGGCAGCAGAGCGGTCCGATTGTATTTCGACGCTTTGGCGGACAATCCCAAGATTTTAAAGCGGTTCCAGTTACCTTCCGGTATCGTCCATGCCATCCCGGATTTCTTCAGAATCGAAGATGACGGCTTCACGCTCTTGACGAGCAGTCTCGGAAAAGACCCGGACTCCGTCGATCTTATGGCAATCGCTTTTCTTGTGGAAGAGATCAGGCGGAGAATGCTGGAGGATATTCTTGGGGCCGCAACCGACGGCACGCAACTTGACGGTGAAGCGCGGGCCTGGATCGAGGATATTTTCCTGACCCCCGTGTTGGAGGAGATTTTATTTCACTATTTCCTGCCCGTCCGGATCCGGCATGTCCATCAAGATTCCGGCGGCGATCCTGTGCGGCGCGCTCTTCATGAAGCAAACCGGATTTTTGGCAAGGTGCATCCGGTCCCTTTTGGCGTGGATCCAGGCGCGCACCTTCAAGCAGGACTTCGTTTTGCCGGTTCCCACTCCGACATTGCAAGGCAAACTTCCATTTTAGTGGCTGCCGGAAGCCATGCGGCCAGAAATTATCTATTTCGCGGATTAACCGATGAGGCTTACGCCTCGACGTTTATGATGCAAGGGGTGGAGCGATTTTTCTGGTTTGTGAGTGATTTCATCCATCACGCCGCTGTCTCGGGCATGGTGATTGATTTTGCGCGCCGGGACGGAAGAGTTGTTTTGACGCGCCATGCGCCGCAAATGCCGGTTTCATCTTCGAAGAGGCAGGAAATGCGCGCGAGCCCTGATGGCGGGGATGCGGATATGCCCGCGGGATTGATTGTGCGAGGAGATGCTGCGGCTTTGATCGAAGCGTTGGAGGCACAGGCGCTTCCTCCTGCTGGTTTGCGCGAAACGATTGACAGGCCGATCGTCGCCGGTCGTTTGAAGGCTATCCTCGAACCGCACCGGGACGCGCTCGGAGCAGAGATCGCGGGGAGCGTCGACAAGGCTATCGATGATTTGAGCCGGTTTCAACTCGTGGAATTTCAGAGCGTTCGGTTGCCGCTCCATGACTGGGCCGCAGATAAGTGGCTGCTTTTGTTCAATACTGCCGAGCCTTTGTTGACGGAACAAACCGATCCGGATTCTCTGCGGCTACGGACATTTTTGAGGGAGCGCTTCGGTGAAAATGCCATCGGTTATGCACGCGATCTTCTCGATAACCTGAGCGGAGATGCCATGCTCGAGTTTCTGCTTTACGGAACCCTTAGCCGGTATTTGGGACATCGCAAGACCCGCGCCGTGATGGAAAAACTTTTTTCGGAGACTAATTACCGTTATGCGCGGGATTTGGGGCTTCGCGGCAAAACCGGGCCCGGTTATCTCGAGGGGACATTATCGAGCCTTATTTCGCAATGGAAGTACCAGCGCGTGGAAGGTTATTCCCTTTATCCGAAAGCCCCGTCTTTGAGTGTCAAAGACCTGGGGCCTGAGTGGCCACAGCGCGTGTTCGAGGAAGCACAGAGTCACGGAGTGGTTGCGGTCCTCGGAATGGCCGGCACGGGGAAATCAAGCCAACTTGCCGCGGATTTGAAACTTTCCTCCGTGGACTTGAGGAACGGGCGGGATATCGATCTGAGGCGATTTTTCGAGGAAAACCGCGGCAAAACCATCATTCTCGATGAGTTTCATCAACTCGATGAGCATTTGACAAAGGCCATTGCCGACGTCATGGCCGAGGGGACGAATGTCATTCTCGTGGGTCTTCCCCCTTCGGAGCATTGGGGCCCCTTCGCTTATATTCGCGACAAGCAAGGCAATCCGCCCATGGTTTTTAGGCTTCCCGGAAAATCAAGGGAAGAGATCAAGGCAATGGCTGTGGCGGAGCTGACACGTTACCGGGAAGACGTGGACGTTGACAAACTTTACGGGGACCAGGACTGGGACAAGTTGTACGAACTCGTGGGTGGCAATTTGAGGCAGGCATGGACTGTTCTCGGGATTGCGCACGGCCTTGGGAAGCCCATTTCGGACATTCATCCGGAGGAGCTCTTCCATCTCGGATTCGAGCAAGTCGAAAAAATGCGCTTTTTCGGGCGTTTCAGCCCGCATGTTTTCGTTTCCTTTTACCATCAACTCAAAATCGTTCTCTCGGCGTTTCCGGATGCTTATTCGCTGATGTCAGAGATTGCAAAAAAGCCGTTGGATGCGGCTGCGCTCGGCATCGATTTCACCCGGGAGGATCAGGAAAGGGTCCACCGATTGCTTGATTACGGAATTTTGCGGTATTCGGCCGACGGTCTTCGGATCGAAATGAGCGGAAGCCTGTTTCGTGAGCTTCTCAATCAGGTTGGCGCGCAGTGGTATTTTACCCCGTCCCTCCGTGCACCGGCCGGCTGGGAACCGGACGCGCCCTCCGTGCCGTCGTCCGCCCTTTGGGAAGAGTGGGTGAGGGCGCTGGGACCCATGACCCGTTTCATTGCGGGAGAAATACGCCACTGGCGGGACGGAATCGAAGGGGCTGCGGAGACGATGCTTGAACAATTGAAGAAAATAGCCCCGGTCTCCCAAACCCTCACTGCCGAAGCCCTGCTGGATCTCCTCCGTCGCTTTCCCGTTGCTTTCACTGTGAAGGGAATCCAAAACTTCTTCGATTTGTATGAATCATCCGCCGACATTTCGCAACGCCTTGTGGAGCTCGAGCGACAAGGGGCCGTAACGAAAAAGCTTTTGAAGGACAGAGTCTGGTATCAGATTGCCGGACATCCCCGTCCTGAAATGCGGGACGACGAGGGGGAGGAGTGGGCTGTGGCGGAGAAGACGTACCGCGCGGCCGTCAGGCAAATATTCACAAGCCGCAATCTCCCGGTCGACTTATCGCTTGGTTCGGAGCTGATCAAAAGCCTTACCCCTGAAGAAATCCGGGGCCTTGGCCTCGACGGCTTCATCGCCTTCGATCCGAAAGTAGAGGCCGCTCTGAGCGAAGCGGAAAAAAATGTCGCGCGGGACGGCATGATCCGTCAGGCGCTTTTCCGGGCGGGCCCCGATGCCTCTTTGCTGGAGACTGTCAGCGGCTATTTTTTTGATGCCGTTGTGCACCACCGCGATGACTCCGCCGAGGTATCCACGGAGGCGGATGTCCGGCGGTACACGGGGATGTTGATCGATATGACTGCCGCGTCCTTTGGCTTGTGGGGGGCGGGAGCGCTTGCCGTGAGCTGGCTGCATCTGACGTTTGTGGGATGGCTCATCAGCGGCTTTTTCGGATTCATGACGCTTGTCGCATTCGTCCGCATGGTTCCGAAAACTCTGAAAGCGATCAAAATGATCGGAAAGCATGTCGTCCACGGCAGGTTCCGGATCCTCCGGCGGGTGCCTCGTCTTCCTCTCCTCGTCGCTGCCGGAGCTTTCGCGGCAGCGAGCGTGCTGTGGCTGGCTTTGCCGCTTGTTGCTTTGGAATTTAAAACGGTTCTTGCCAAGGCGGTGCTATCCGGCGTCATTGCGGCGCTGACGCGGTTTTATGTGGAAAAAATCTTGGGACAAAAAGAACCCGAGGAAGCCGTCTCTGCGTTTGATCTTCCCGGTACGCCGTTTTGGGTCTCATCCCGGGCCATCCGGCAGACACCGGCGATGCCGTTTGCCAGGACCCTTGCCAGACATCTGGACCTTGGCGGCGGCGAGCCCGACGACGAGGCCTATCATGAATCCTATAAAGCACTGTTCGACTTCTTGAGAAACAGGGGCCGCGGGTATGCCGAAGCCCATCTTCAGGTCTGCGCTCTGGCCTTGCCCGGTTTTGCTCAAAAAGGCGAATTGAACGGGCTGCTCTCCGGACTGGTCCGGGCCGCCGGTGAACGCTTGGGGCAAGACGCAGCGGACCGGTTCCTGCGCGCGCTGATGAGCGATCCATGGTCCCTGAGCCATCAGGCGGCCGAGCTTAGCGAACGAGTTCGAGAGGCCGAGAAATATCACGCGCGAAAAATCGAAGAGGCCAAAGGAAAAACGAAGCTTCGCGCCGTTGGGTATCTGTGGGCGGAATTTGCCGACGCTGACGCTGTGGAAGAGATGGGGCTCATTCTAGATGCGAACGGCGGAATGACGGCGCAGAGACTTCTGACACTGGAAGACAACGTCGAAAAAGTTTTGCAGGCTTTGGCCGGATCCGGTTTTTCAGGAATTCAGATGAATTCCTGGCATGCCCTCGACGCGATCATCAGCCGGGAGCTCTTTTGGAAGCTTATGAGTGACCACGTGACGGTCGATGTTGTGTCACTGAAATTCGCGGCCTTGCTGGCGTTTACGAAAGATCCTGATGGCACATTGAAGCTCACGAGCTCTTATCTCCGGGATGGGGAGGCACGTAAGCGCGCCTTTGGCGTCATGCGGAGTTATTTGAACGCCCGTCCCTTCGATATTCCGGAGCCGTGGCGGCAAAGGGCCGAAGAATCCTTCGAAGCGATCCGCGACTGGCCGGCGGCCAAGGAATCGCCGGGAGTCGTGAAATGGCTGCTGTCGATTCCTCCCGCTTTTCTCCGGGACCGCGGCAGGCTCAAGGGGATTCTGAAAATCCTCTCTGCGCATTTTGCCGGCGAGGATGTTGCGGCTCTCAATAACGTCATGGAACTTCTTTATCTTTGCTGCCTCGAACCTCAGACAGCCTTGGCCGATAAGCGGGACCGGCCGCTGCCTTTTGTATCCCAACTGCCGAAGTCTCTTCTTGCGGGCGTGATTGCAGTGAGGGCACAGCCCTCCATCGTCTTAGTCCGGCATGAGCTGATCGAGCAGGACGGGTGGAAGGATGTCGTGACGGAAAGCTTCTTGGACAAACCTGCTTTTGTTAATTGGCTGCATCGAGTTGCGAATGGCAAGGATGACACGGCTCGTTCTGAGCAACGCACGGCCGGCTCTGGCCGGGAAGAAGCACTGGAGCACTGGCGGTATTTTACCGGAGCCTTTTCAGCGGCGGATCTGAACGACGAAGCCTATAAAAAGGACCTCGAGCTATTCAAAACCTTACCCGCATGGTTTGAGCAGCTTGTTCCAGCTGAGCAGGAAGAGTTGCTCGAAGCCCTGTCGCGTCGGTTTTCCGTGATCGCTTTGGACAATTCCGGAAAAGTCGGAAGCAATGTCGGGCCAGTGGGAGATAAGTGGAGTGATTATTTGAGCCGTGGGGTGCTCGATGTCATGGCTTCCGGAAAGGTGCCGGTCTCTGTTTGGCAAAAGGTTTATCCTCTCTGGCAGCTGCCCGCGCGAAGGCGCCATGAATGGCTGCGCGGAACGGCGCTTGCGGTTCATCTGGCCATGGCCTTTAAGGTCTTGGAAGGCTTGGCTCCCGCGGATTCGGGCGTCAAAGACGTTCTGCAGTCTGTCCGTGAGAGCCTGTCTGTGGCCGACGTCAAGGATTTGCGCGGCGCGTATGATGAACTCACCATGATCTTTGGGAACGCCTGGTGGCCCTTTCTGGAGAAAGCCGGTTCCGAGAATTGGATCGCAGAAACCTTTGAGCTTTGGAAGAAAGAAATGTCTCCGCAGTTCCCGGCAGAGGCGCCGGCATCCATTGATTCGACCATGCCCATCTATTATTCGATCGGTGAAGCCGAGGATGGCTCGGGCGATTTCCGGATTGCCTGGGCCAATCTTCAGGCGCTTCGGCATCGTTATCCGGGAAATCCAATTTATCTCATTACCACCCGGCGAATCTTGGCGAGGTGGAGGGATTCGATTGGCCCACAGGTGGATTGGAAGCAAGACGCTCAAACGGTTCAGGGGGTGCGAATTCTTGTTTATGATGTCAAAGATACTGGGGAACTTCGTTCCTCACGTAGTGGAGGTCGCGCATACAAAATTACGGGCAAAGCTTCCGAGTTAGAACTCGCTGAGGATTATATGCGCGGCTCCGACCGATACTTGCTCATTCGCCACTTGTCTGTGGCATGGGCCCCGGAAAATCCGAGTCCCGAAAGAACGATTTTGCTCAGCGATTTCGACGAGGTAGGATTCGGCAATTTTGTCGAAGATTTTGAAAATGATTACTTGCCCGCAGGCTTTATTCCCGGATCTCTTGGTATTCTGAACGGGGTCAGTTACCGGGGCCGCGGTCTGCAACAAGGAGATGCAAAGCGCGCCCTGTTCTTGAGCAAGCTCGGAGTGCTTCCCGGGCCGGAAACCTACGGCATCGAAAAGGATCTTTGGGCGATGGCGTATCTGCACACCAGCCTGGCGCTTCAAAATTATCTTTCGCGCTTGCTTAAAATCAGTCGTTCCCGCGGGCAGCCTATCGTGTTGTTTGACCGAAGCGCCGGCCGGGGCGGAACGTATTGGGACCGGTTTGAACAATCCTACCATCAGTCGTATGAACCTTATGAGCTGGAAGGCGTCCGGGTTCTGAAGTCTGCCCGTGATTTTTCTGCTCTTGTGAAAGCAAGAGAAGCCGGAGAGCCAGGCGTGTGGGTTGTGGACCTTCAGTCCACGCATACAACGCTTCCCGAGCCGCTTTTCCAGAAGCTTATGATGTCTGCGGATATTCCTCCCAGGCTGCGGGGTGCCGCGGCCATCTCCTATTTGTTTTTACGCGGTAAACCGTTTGAAATCGAAACGGAGCTGACTTTTCTCGAGGATATTCAAAAATCTCTTGATGAGCGCAAGAAGCGGCTTTTGGCTTCGAGGTTTTCGGGGGATGAAACGGAGATCCTCGAACAGATTCGCGGCCAGCGCTCCTGGGACATGTCGCGCGGACTCACGACCTACACGGATCACATGCTCTCCGGAAATTCCTTTCCCCGCCATCCCCTGAAAACGCGTATCGAGATTCTGAATATTCTTATCGAGGCTGCCAGAGAAATCGATCAGGCGGATGAGCGTTCCGTGCGTTACCAGGTTGCCCGGAATGCTAAATTAGCGCGATTGTTTGGGCGCTATCCGGAGGAATTCGAAGCCCTGCGGGAGTCCCTTGTTGGGCAGGATCCCTTCTACCGATTCATGGTGGTCTCGGAAGGTTCCAGCGTTTATTCCCACGATGCTGGGCCGTTCATTCCCTATCGGATCAGAACCGATCCCGGGAGGTTCGACAGGGCGCTGGCCAAGATTGCTGAACTCCAGTCTGGCGGACCTACGCAGACTCTCCAACGGCCGCGTCAGGAAATGAGGTCCGGAGAAGCGCATCCGCAGACCAAGGAAGAACTGCGGCAAGCTGCGAGGCTGTCTTTGGTACGGCGGCAGTTGATGGACTTGGCCTCATCGAGCAAAACCCCGATGACTATCACGCATATCGAAAGACTCATGGGAGATGTCCAGAGCGGAAAAATTAAGCTCGCGAATGAAGATCTGGAAGTCGTGGCGGTCAACGATCAGGGCGTGGAAGAACTGATCGGTCCGGTGAATCGCGCGTTTACGAAGATGATCTTTTACGATGACGGGACCTACGAGAAAGAGCCGGACGACAACGTGGTGACCCGCAATGGCGGCAAGCGCCTTTCGACGCACTCGTCCTACGCACTGATCTATTTGCCGCGTTCAAAACAGCTCGTCTATATGCAAAAAGCGGACAAAAATCCAGCCGAGCGGAAGTTGAAACTCTACGGAGGAGGCGTCGTTTCCCGGGGGCCGCGGGAAAAGTGGGACATGACAAAGGCCTATGACCGGACGGTGCGCCGCGAATTGCCCGAAGAGCTCGAGATCCATCCGAAGCTTCTCAAGGGCGCGGACTTCCACGTGATCGGTAAACACGGCGGCTTCGGCACGCACACGCTAGCCTGGCGCGCTCTCCGAATGACGGTTTATTTCGTCAAGGCGGGCAAGAAACTCGAGAAGCGGATTCTCAGGAAACAGGAGGAGCTTCGGAGAGTCCGCGATAGTTTGCGCAGCACGGCTGATCCCGAGGAGACTCGCTACTGGCGGTTCCGGAAAAGCCGGCAGAAAAAAGAGCACGGGGCCGGCGAAGCGTGGGAGATCGTTACGATTCCGCTCAAAGATGCCCTGAATCCGGAAACTCTGCAAGCCAAGTATCCGGCCTACCCGATCTCTGCGACCTTGAAGGACGTCCTGTCGAATCCGGCGATTCGCAGGGCGGCCCGCGCGGCGGCGCGGCAAGAGATGCGAGCCGATCAGGCGGAAAGTTTCACGTTTTCGCTCTCAATGGACGGTGCCGGCGAAACGCCGTGGCGGAGCGGTGCGGGGCACGGGCGAACGGTTGAGCTTCAGGCGATTCCCCTTGATCTCCAGGAGGACACAAGCCGTCAGGATTTGATGACCCTCCTGCTCGGGCTTGGTTTGATTGATTTTATGGGCGTTGAACAGCCGCGACTTTTGAGGATCAACCGCTCTTGGGGTAAGGCGCAATATGCCCTGATCGGCCGGATGAGGGGGCAGTCCGATTTATTTCTGGACTTGAGTGAAGACGGTATCTCTCCCTGGGACTATCAGCAGAACAAGCTCTGGGAGTATAGGCCTGGAAAAGGCTGGCAGGAAGCCCGCAATCCTTTGGGCAGTGTCACTTACCATCGACCTGAGTTGGCGATGATCCCGCGATTCCTAAAAACAAACGGCAAAATGCGTTTCACTTTGACGCCCGGTGAGCGAGCCGAAATCCGTTCCGGTGAAAGCGCCGACGCCGGAACCGATATCGGCGCCGCTGAAGCCTTCATGAGGGATTTGAGGGCCCTCCCAGCCAGGATGCAGGTGAGTGTCGCTTCAGTTTTGCAAAATGAAAAACAGCGAAAAGGGAAAGGGCCAAAACTTGATGAGCCGCAAATCCGAAAAGCCCTGACGGAGGCGGGCTTTGTGAAAATGAACGAAGATCTTTATGTGAAATTGCCTGTTCCTAAACCCATCGTGACCGCTTTGCTTCAGCATCCGTCTCCTGAGGCGATTCAAGCGATGTTAGGAGCCATGAGAGAATTTTTGGCGGCGAATGATATTACTGAAGAAAGCTGGGAAGCAGCACGGCAGGAGCGAAAGGGGGCCTTGGAGGAGCAGTACTTGCTTGCTGCGAAGGGGGATTTTGGGAAATGGCTTATTCATCAATTCCGGGGAGAGTTGAAAGCGTGGCTGCTCAGTTCCGGCGATGATTTTCTTGCCGAGGCGGCTGATGTCAGGGAAGTTCTCATGGTTTGGGGGCGATTTTTGGAATCCGGCGAGAGAAATGAAGAGGGGCGGCCTGTGCCCCGTCCGGAAATCCGTTCCGGTGACAGTAGCACTGCCAATCCAGCCGCTCGCGAGATCCGGTCGTTTGAACTGCAGCTGACAGCCAGATACTATGAAAGACAGCCCGGCCGGCAGTTTCAGCATGTGATCCGGGAGGACGGGGAAGTTGTTCGTAAGGAGGCATGGGAACGGAAATCCTTGGACGATCAGGCACTGCGCGGATATGAACTCGCGATCGCGATGGCGGTCGTAAATGATCCCGCCAAGCGGGCAATCTGGGAGCAGTGCCTCCAAATTCGCCATCTAGCCCAGCAGGAACTGCACGCCGAGGCGCGTGATCTGCCTCGTTTGAGACAGGACGGAAAGGCAGTTTCTTTTGGCTCGGAGGTCGTCTTGACGGACCGAGGCGACATTTATCTCAAAGACGAACTTTTGGGGATAAAGAATGAGGACCGGGTTTCCTCTCAACTGCATCGCTTGGCAGCCGTCACGATTCCGGGGCACTGGTGGCTGGAATATTATCCGGGGCTTCGCGCGTTTTTTGAAGAGTTTCAGAAAAAGCGCGCTTATATGAGGGCGATGAACGCAGAAACGACCCGGCAGCTCCCTGGTTACGAGGAGGGAGGCGGCGGCCGCTTGTCCTGGAGATTCGAGAATCCGCAAAGCGCGGGTGAGTCCGCGTCACTGACAATCGATCCGGAGATCGGTTTCATGAGTTTTAGCGGAGCCCCTCGTGCGGTTCAAATGATGAAAGATCTTTTCCCCCAGATAAGCGCCAATGATCCCGTGGCTTGGGCCGTGATTTCAGCCGCGCAAGCCAAAGAACAAGCCGTCAGCGAAGCGACGGGTTTAACGGCGGATCAATTTCCCGTTTTGCTCAAGGGCGACAGGATCGATCCTTTTGAACTGACCGTCTATCCTGGGGTATGGCTTCGGATTGCTGCGAATAGGATGACGCTCGAGAAAAGAATGAGCCGATCGGAAGTAGGGTATCAAGAAGCGGATATGACCGTGACGGTATCCTTGCTGGATCAAGTGACTTCCCAAATGGAAAAGGCGGCGCGCTACGATCCTCGGCTGCTCCCGTTTTGGCAGGCCGTCAGTGAGCGCACCCGCAAGGCGCTCGAATTGGGCTACCGCTCCGCGGCGGATCTCCCGCGGATCGATAACGAGGTCCTGAATATTTCATTGCGGGATGTCGGCGACTTTATGATCCGCAAGAACGGGATAGCGACTCTGAACGGCACCTATGTGCGGCTGGGCGAGTTCGACGCTCCGCTGCGTGCCCAGTTAGCTCATGAGCTGACTGTTTTCGGCGCTGCAGGCCGGACCCGGACGCCGCTTGATTATTACGACGATGTGATGACCCGTTTCCGTGATTTTCATTTCCCTGCGGAATGGATTCAACGAATGAATGCGGACAAGCCGGGTGAAGAAACAATTTTATACGAAAATATGGATTTTGATCAGATGTGGCGGCAAGTAATTCCCAGAGAGGAAAGACAAATGGCGAATCGGCAGGCTTTACAGTTCCTGGATCCGCGTTTGTACGTTCCGGAGGATGACGAAAAACCCTACTTCGAAAGGTACGAAGGCGCGTCGTTGAGTGAACTCGATGAAGCCGTCGGTCGGTACGCGAAGGGCGTGTCCGGAGGCGAGGCCCTCGAGGATGGCCAGCCGTACCCCTATTTAAGAGGACTCATGCGGGATTTCACCGATCGACACGGGGCGATGGCGCATGTTTTCAGCATGACGATCGTTCATTGTGAGACGCTTCGGTCTTCGGCGGCACGTCCCGAGACGGGTGCTGACGTCCAGGAGCGATTTGACCGCGCCCGGCATTGGAAGGCCGTGCTGCACGTGGTTTCCAAACGCTGGCGCCGCCGTTCCGGCGAAGCCGTTGTCCCGGGGGCCGGAGTCAGCGCGGCGGAGGCCGACGCAGCCTTCCAAGTTTTCACTTCGGCTCAAGACGGCAGGACCGCGTGGCGGGCGGCTGTGCAACTTGAACCGATTCTCCAGGCCATGTTGGATAAAGAACCGGCCGGAAAGTGGGATGCGAAAATCAAACAATGGATTCCAGAAATCGTTCAGAGGATGATCCGATACAACGGAGAATACAGTGTGTTGTATTCGTTTGATAAATATCTTTTCCGAAACAGGATCATGCCGCGGTTGATTGCGATGGATCCTGTCGCATTTTCGGATCCTGGTCTTCTGGACGCGTTGGTAGATCTGGCGGATCGCTGGCCCGGCCGCCGCGAAGACGGTCCTGATATCGGCTGGTACGTGATCGAGCTGATTGATGAAGCGCTTCGCACAACAGGGCGTTCCGTTCCCGCGTCTTTTTACGCGAAGTTCAAGGGGCGGGCGGAGGAAATCAGGAGTCGTACGGAATATCTGGGCCATACCGACCGGCACGAATATGAGGGGCTTTCGACCGACGAGGCCCAGCGGCAGGCGGAGCACTTCCGGACCGCGATGGACCGGTTTTTCGCAAAAATTGAACAAACTGATTTTGATCCGATACCGGCGAAAACGCCGGTGGCCAGAGAGGAGAAGCGAAAGGCTGTTCCCTCCCTCAATTTGCGGCATTTTATTGCGGAGTCTAGAAATGTTCCTGCGGCGGTGTTTGTGCCGTATGAAGAAATCCGGGAGCGGCAGGGGGCGATGTATGAAGGGTTGTTGTCGCTTGCGACGCAGACGGCGGGCGGACAATTGCAAGTGATCGTCTACGGGGGCGGCGAGCGGGATCTCGAGCTCAAAGAGCAATTGACCGGAATGAAAATCGAGGTGACCGACCGTGATTTGGCGGGAGCCTACGCGCTTTACGGCAAAAAGCTCGACGGACATTGCGTCAATGTAGCGATGAACGCGGCTCGGCTCAAAAAGCAGGCGGCCGAATTCAGGCCGGAAGGATTGAAGCATCTTCTGGCCGCCGGGACGGATGAGATTTGGGGGGCTTATCTGCTTGCGATGGGCTCGGAACAAGGGATGGATGGCAAGGACGGGTTCTATCGCGTGACGGGAGACCTCTTAAGGGCGGAACTGCGAAGTTATCAGGCGAGTTTGGTCGTTATGAGTGCTGCGTAGTTGACAATCCCGGCAGCGGTTTTGTATGATACGCAGATGGAAAGACTTTTAGATGCAAAAAAGGGGACAGGCAGGAGGAAAATGCCTGTTCCCTTTTTGCCTTTGCGCCCGCTACTTTTTTAAGGAGGACAGAAGGCATGGCTGAGTTTATAGGTCGGGACCGTAAAGCGCGCCGTTCCTACGGCTTTGATGAAATTGCCCTTGTTCCGGGCGATGTGACGATTAATCCGGAGGAGGTCGATATCTCCTTTTCACTTGCGGACAAGAAGTTCGAGATTCCCTTCATGGCTTCCGCCATGGACGGTGTCGTAGACCCGAAGTTCGCGGTCGCCATGGGAAAGCTCGGCGGCCTGGCCGTCCTCAACCTCGAGGGGATTTACGTCCGCTATGAGGATTACGAGACGATCCTCGACGATATTTCAAAGGCGACGCCCGAAAAGGCGACCGCCCTCGTGCAGAAGCTTTATGTTGAGCCGATCAAAGAAAAGTTGATCGCCAAGCGCATTCAAGAGATCAAGCAGGCGAATGTTCTGTGCGCGGTCAGCGCGATCCCCCCAAAGGCGGAAAAATACGGGGCGATTTGCGAGGAGGCGGGCGCCGATATCTTCGTCGTGCAGTCGACCGTCACGACGGTCCGCCATATCTCCAAGGCCTATAAAGTCGTCGATTTTCATCAATTCTGCAAGGGTTGCAAGATTCCCGTGATTCTCGGCAACTGCGTCACTTACAAGGTGGCTCTCGAGCTGGCAGAGACCGGGTGTGCCGGGATTTTGGTCGGGATCGGGCCGGGATCGGCCTGCACGACCCGCGGCGTTCTCGGGATCGGGGTGCCTCAGGTGACCGCGATTGCCGATTGCGCGGCGGCCCGCGAGTTCTATCATAAGAAGACAGGCCGGTATGTCGCTATTATTGCCGACGGGGGAATGTCCACCGGCGGCGACATCTGCAAAGCGATCGCTTGCGGGGCTGATGCCGTGATGGTGGGCTCGGCTTTTGCGCGCGCGACCGAAGCCCCGGGCAAGGGGTTCCACTGGGGCATGGCGACGCCGCATGCCAACCTGCCTCGGGGGACGAGGATCCGGGTCGGAACGACCGGGACGCTCGAGGAGATCTTGTACGGTCCGGCTAATTTGGATGACGGGACGCAGAACCTTGTCGGCGCTCTTCGCACATCGATGGGGAACGTCGGCGCGAAGAACATCCGAGCGATGCAGCTGACCGAAATCGTCATCGCGCCGGCCATCCGGACCGAGGGAAAACTGTTTCAAACGGCTCAACGCATCGGGATGTGCAAGTGAACGAAACGCTGATCATTCTGGATTTTGGCTCGCAGTACACTCAGCTGATCGCGCGCCGTGTGCGCGAGCAGAAGGTGTATTGTAAAATCCTGCCTTACCACGCGCCGGTGGCGAAAATCCAAGCGGAGCACCCGATGGGCCTCATCCTCTCGGGATCGCCCGCGAACGTCTACGGACCGAAGGCGCCGATTCCTGACCCGAAGATTTTCGAGCTCGGGATTCCCATCCTCGGGATCTGCTACGGACTCCAGCTGATTGCGCACACCTTTAAGGCGAAAGTCCACCGCTCACCGAAGCGCGAGTACGGCTTCGCGGAACTGACCGTGGACCGGCCCGGGGATTTTTTTGTCGGCCTTCCCAAGCGTCTGACCTGCTGGATGAGCCACGGCGACAAGCTCGACAGCCTGCCGAAGGGCTTTGTCAAACTGGCGCATACGGGCAATTCGCCTGTGGCTGCGGTGGCCGACCCGAAGCGAAAAATTTACGGGGTTCAGTTCCATCCCGAGGTGGTCCATACGCCGCAGGGCTCCGAGATCATCGCCAATTTCCTCTTCCGGGTGTGCCGGTTTTCGGGCACCTGGACGCCCGAGTCGTTTGTGACCGAGACGGTCCGGAAAATCCAGGCCGATGCGCGCAGCTCCAAGGTCGTGCTGGGCCTTTCGGGGGGGGTCGATTCCTCCGTCGCGGCCCTCTTGATTCACAAGGCGATCGGAAAAAACCTGACCTGCATTTTCGTCGACAACGGGCTTCTGCGCTTGAATGAGGCCGAGAACGTCCAGAAAATGTTCCGGGACCATTTTAAGATGAACCTGCGGTTCGTAGACGCGAGCAAGGCGTTCTTGAAGGAACTCAAAGGCGTGACGGACCCCGAGCAGAAGCGTAAAATTATCGGGCGCGTGTTTATCGAGGTGTTCGAGAAAGAGGCCAAAAAGCTTGGCCCCGTGCCGTATCTCGCCCAGGGGACGCTTTACCCGGACGTGATCGAATCGGTCTCGGTGCACGGCGGGCCGACGAGCATGATCAAAAGCCACCATAATGTCGGAGGGCTTCCGTCGCGGATGAAATTCAAGCTGATGGAGCCTCTCCGGGAGCTTTTTAAAGATGAAGTCCGGGAGGTCGGGCATTTGCTCGGGCTTCCCGCGGATCTCGTGAACCGCCACCCGTTTCCGGGGCCCGGCCTTGCCGTGAGGATCCTCGGCGAGATCACACCGGCACGGCTCGAGATCTTACGCCAGGCCGACTGGATTGCGATCGATGAACTTCGCCGCGCCGATTGTTACGGCAAGGTGTGGCAGGCCTTCGTGGTGCTGCTTCCGGTCAAAAGCGTCGGGGTGATGGGGGATGAGCGCACCTATGACCACGTCGTGTCTTTCCGGGCGGTGACTTCGCAGGACGGGATGACGGCCGACTGGGCGCGGCTTCCCGACGAAGTTCTCGCGCGGATCTCGAACCGCATCATCAACGAAGTCCGGGGCATCAACCGGGTCTGTTACGATATCTCCAGCAAGCCGCCTGCAACGATTGAATGGGAGTGAGCTTTACCATCCACTAACCGCGAACCGCGATTGACCGCTTTTATGCCGCACGCTGATTTTGTCCATCTGCACTGCCACACCCAGTACAGCCTGCTGATGAGCACCTGCAAGGTGCAGGAGCTCATCAAGCGCGGGGTCGAGCTCAAATTTTCCTCGATGGCCATGACCGACAACGGCAACCTGTTCGGGGCTGTCGAGTTCTATAGCCAGGCGATGAAGGCCGGCATCAAGCCGATCCTCGGCATCGATACCTACCTGGCCCCCGGATCCCGCTTCGAGAAGCAGGCCCACGGCATCAAAGAGGCGTCGTTCCGTCTTGTCCTCCTGGCGCGCGACGAGGCCGGATACAAAAACCTGATGAAGCTCACGAGCATCGGGTACCTCGAAGGATTCTATTATAGGCCCCGGATCGACAAGGAAGTTCTCCGGCAATACTCCAAAGGCCTGATCGCTCTCACCGGAGACCTTCGGGGCGAAATTCCGTATTATCTGCGCAACGACCAGCCTGAGGAGGTCAAGCGCGCTGTCGGAGAGTATCTCGATATTTTTGACAAAAAAGATTTCTTTTTCGAACTCATGGACCAGGGGCTCGAGCCGCAAAAAAAAGTTAACGAAGCCCTGATCCGCATGGCCAAAGACTACGGCGTCAAAACGGTCGCGACCAACAGCGTGCATTACCTGTTCCGGGAAACCGCGCGTGCTCACGATGCGCTCGTGTGTATCGGGACGGGCTCGATGATCGACGAGCCCAACCGGCTCCGCTTCCAGGGCTCCGAATACTACCTCAAGTCCGCCGAGGAGATGAAGGCGCTTTTCAAGGATTGTCCCGAGGCCATCCGGTCGACCGTCGAAATCGCGGAGCGGTGCAACCTCGAGCTCGATTTTTCCAAGACGCACCTTCCGCATATGGAGCCCCCGCCGGGCAAGACCCAGCTCAGCTACATGGAAGAGCTGTGCAGGGAGGGCCTCGGCCGGCGTATGCCGGGAGGCATTCCGGAAGACTACCAGAAGCGGATGCGTTTCGAGATCGATCTCATCCATAAAATGAAATACGTCAGCTACTTCCTGATCGTGTGGGATTTTATCCGCTATTCGCGGGAGAATTTGATTCCGGTCGGGCCGGGCCGCGGCTCGGCGGCCGGAAGCCTCGTGGCCTATGCGCTCGGGATCACCAACGTCGACCCGATTCTCCACGGCCTGATCTTCGAACGTTTTCTCAATCCCGAGCGGGTCAGCATGCCCGATATCGACATCGACTTCTGCTACAGCCGTCGTGACGAGGTCATCGACTACGTCCGGCACAAATACGGGCAAGACAACGTGGCGCAGATCATCACCTTTGGGACGATGGCGGCCAAGGCCGTTGTGCGCGACGTCGGCCGGGTGATGGGCCTCAGTTACCCGGAGGTCGACCGGCTCGCCAAGCTCATCCCCAACGAGCTCAACATCAAGATTGAACAGGCGCTCGAGCGCGAGCCTCAGCTCAAGGTCCTGATGGAAACGGACCCGAAAGTCCGCCAGCTTATCGAAATCTCCAAAGAGCTCGAGGGCCTCGCCAGGCACGCTTCGACGCATGCGGCCGGCGTCGTGATCTCCGACGTGCCCCTGACCGAGTATGTGCCGCTTTTCAAGGCCGACGAGCAGGTCTCGACCCAGTACGACATGAAGAACCTCGAGAAGATCGGGCTCCTCAAAATGGATTTTCTGGGCTTGAAGACGCTGACCATGATCGAGCAGGCCAGGAAAATCGTAAAGCGAACGCAGGGAACGCTGCTCGATATGGAGGCCATCCCTCTCGACGATGAAAAAACTTATCAGATGCTGGGCCGCGGCGAGTCGGCCGGCGTCTTCCAGCTTGAAAGTTCGGGGATGCGCGACCTCCTCAAAAAAATGAAGCCCTCGGTTTTTGACCACCTGGTGGCGCTTCTGGCTTTGTACCGCCCGGGCCCTCTCGGGAGCGGCATGGTCGATGATTTTATCAAGCGCATGCACAATCCCAAGCTGGTCCAGTACGACTATCCGGCTCTCGAGCCCATCCTGAAGGAAACCTACGGCGTCATCCTCTATCAGGAGCAGGTCATGAAGATCGTCAGCGAGTTGGCCGGGTTCTCGCTGGCTCAGGCCGATTCGCTGCGTCGTGCCATCGGAAAAAAGATCCCGGAGGTCATGGAGCGCGAAAAGAAAACGTTTGTCGACGGCGCCGTGGCCAAGGGGGTCCCCGAGGCGGTGGCCGAACGGATCTGGCACCTGATCGACTACTTTTCAGGGTACGGCTTCAATAAGTCGCATTCGACCGCCTACGCCCTGATTTCCGTCCAGACGGCCTATCTCAAGGCCCACAGCCCGATCGAATTCATGACGGCCCTGCTGACTTCGGAAATGGGAAACACCGACAAAGTGGTCCGGTACATCGAAGAATGCAAAAAGATGGGGATACGCGTCCTCCCGCCTTCTGTGAACGAAAGCTTTTCAGAGTTTACCTGTGTGGAGCGCGATATCCGCTTTGGCCTTGCCGCGATCAAAAACGTCGGTTCCACGGCGATCGATTCCGTCATCGGCTCCCGGAAAAAATCGGGGCCCTTCAAGTCCTTCTTTGATTTCATCGAGCGGGTCGACCTGCGGGTGTGTAACCGCAAAGTGCTCGAGAGCCTGATCAAATGCGGGGCGTATGACGAGTTCGGCCTCCGGCGCTCGCAGCTGATGGCGATGCTTGATCGGGCCCTCGAGATGGGATCCAACCTCCACCGGGACCGGAGCCGCGGGCAGCTATCGTTTTTCGCGGGGGCCGGCCCCGCCTCGAATGACTTTCAGGAAAAAAGTTACGAGATTCCGGAAATTCCCGAGTGGCCCGAGGGCCAGATGCTCGGCTACGAGCGAGAACTGATGGGGTTTTACGTCACCGCCCATCCGCTTTCGAGTTTTGCGCAGATCCTGAGGAATTATGCGTCGGTCTCGACCGATACGCTCGGCGAAGCGCGCGACCAGGCCGAGGTCACGATCGGAGGAATCATCGATAACTTGCGCGAAATCCTGACGAAAAAAGGCGATAAAATGGCGTTTGTAACCCTCCAGGACCTGAGCGGGTCGTGCGAGATCATCGTCTTTCCGGAGGCTTACAAGACCTATCAGAACCTGGTCAAGAAGGACTCGATCATCTTTGTCAAAGGCAAGGTGAACGCCCGTGAGGATAATGCCAAGGTCGTCGCTGAGGAGATCGTGCCCATGGAGGAAGTTCGCTCCCGGTTTACGCGGGCCATCGCCATCGATCTCCAGACGACAGGACTCGATACCGGGATCCTCAAAGAAATTCAGAAAATCCTCGTCAAGCACAAGGGGAAAACGCCTGTTTACCTGAGCTTCCGGGACCCCCTCGGAAAAACTGCGATGATCCACTCGGGGGAGCAGTGCAAGGTAGACACGACCGATGCTCTCCTCAAGGAACTCGAGGATCTCGTCGGTGAAAATTCGGTCAAAATCCGCTAAAATCCGGGCTAACTTCCTTCCTGAACAGGAGTTATAACTTAAAATACGCTTGACAAGCCTTCGGTCATTTGCTAATGTTTTCGCATCTTCAATCATTCCAAATGGTTGGAAGTGCCGGTTCAATCGAAGGCATTTAGCGGGAGGTGGGAGCGTGACAAAGAAAGATATTGTGATCAAAGTCTCGAACGAGACCAATCTCACCCAGATCGATGTCAAAAAGATCGTTCAGCGGACGCTTGACGTGATCGTCGAGAGCCTAGAGCGCGGTGAGACGGTCGAGCTCAGAAATTTCGGAGTCTTCAAGGTCAAATCACGCCGCGGGCGTCTAGGCAGGAATCCCCGAACGGGTGCGGAAGTCGCCGTGCCGGAGAAGAAAGTGGTCGTTTTCAAACCGGGTTTGATTCTGAAACACCGGGTGAAGTAAACTTTCGAGGCGGGATGATTTCTAAGGCCGTAAGGCGTTGGGGATTCTATTTTTCTTCCACAGCGTGGCGATCCTGTGTCACGGTAACCGGGGGTTTCAGGAATGGCTGAAAAAGGCAAAGTAAAGTGGTTTTCCAATGTCAAAGGTTACGGCTTTCTGATCAAGGAAGGCGGAGATAAGGATATTTTCGTCCATTATTCCTCGATCCAGGGCGAAGGCTACAAGAAGCTCGAAGAAAGCGAAGAAGTGACCTTCGACATTGTCGAGGGAGAGCGGGGTCCGCAGGCCGCGAATGTCGTTCGCGAGAAGAAGGCGGCCAAGGCCGACGGATCCGGCAAACCTCAGGAAGCTGCCAAGAAAGCAAAGTAATCTTTTTCGAAGTCGGTCGAGCTTAGGCGTTCGGCCCTGCTTAGAAAAGAGGGGGCCCGCAATCCGAACGAAGGCCATCCCACGGCCTATCGGATTCGCGGAGGTGGTTCACGGGATTTATCATCATGAAACCTTCCAGGCGTTTGCGCCGTTTTTTTTCGTCGGTTCCTCTCGAGGGGACGGGTATGCTTGTTGAGCTCGATCCGGCAGAAACGAGTCATTTGAAGAGCACTCTCCGGCTCAAAGAAGGCGACCGGTGCCGGGTGACCGACGGTTTGGGCAACGAGGCGGTCGCTCAAGTGAAATCTTTTTCGGCCGCGGGGAAATGCTCTCTGGAAATCGAGCGCATGGAATCCGGCTCCGAAGAGTCCTCGAATCCGGGGCTGGTTCTCAACCTTTATGTCGGAATCCCGCAGCGCGGGAAAATGGATACTTTGGTCGAAAAGGCCCAGGAGCTCGGTGTCCGGAGGCTTCAGCCGCTCGAAACGGAAAGAAGCGTCGTCAAAATGGCAGAGGCTCAGAAGGCCAAGGTCCTCTTGAGGTGGCAGAAAATCGCCAGGGAAGCGGCCAAACAGTCCGGCGTGTCGAGGCTGGTCCATGTCGACAGGCCGGTCGGCTTTCGCGAAGCGCTCGGACAAATCGGGGCCGGGGAGACGGGAGTTTTATTTCACCCGGACGAGGGCGCCATCGCCTATAAAGACTGGATTCGCTCTTGGCAGGAGGAATCGAAGGGCGCGAAGGGCGGCCCGGGGCCGCTTCATTTTTTCATCGGCCCCGAAGGCGGCTTCACTGACGGCGAGGTCCGGATGGCCTTGGCCGGAAATCTGAAGAAAGTGCACCTCGGCGGGACCTTGTTGAAAGTCGACACGGCCTTTCTCGCCGTCGTGGCGGTCATGAAGCTGGTGGGAGAATGAAACGACCCCTCGGCGCGTTCCGCCTCGGAACTGCTTCCCGAGAAGAGGAGTTGATGGCCACATGAAAGAGGTTGAGCCTAAGCGGCCCAAAGTGGTCTTTAAGACACTTGGCTGCCGGGTGAATCAGTATGAAACCCAGGGCATGCGGGAGCTGTGCGGTGATCCGGAGCGTGAAGCCCCCGGATGCGGGACGGACGGGCCGGTCGAGGTGGTCGTCATCAACACTTGTACCGTGACGCGAGAGGCCGACCGGGAGAGCCGGTATTGGATACGGCGCGCCCGGCGCGAACATCCGTCGGCAAAAATTATCGTGACCGGCTGCGGAGTGGAAAAAGACGGGGCTCTTTTTTCCCGGATGCCCGGAGTGCACCGCGTGCTCTCAAACGACCAAAAGGCTGGCATTGCAACACTTTTAGGCGGAGAGGATGTCTCTGCGGCGCGGCCGGAGAGCGGCGTGCCGCGCGTTTATTCGCCGCTTTCGATCAGCCGCTCCCAGGCCCGCACAAGGGCTTTCGTCAAGATCCAGGACGGATGTAATCATGCCTGTTCTTTTTGCAAGGTGGTCCTGGTCCGCGGCCGCTCGCGCAGTCGTCCTTTGGGCGAAATCGTCGGAGAGGTCGTCCGGCTTCGCGACAACGGGTACCGGGAAGTCGTGTTCGCCGGAATTCAGCTCGGGGCCTACGGCCTCGATCTTACGGGTTCCTCGAAGCTTCCGGGCGTGCTGGAAGCGTGTGCGAAGATCGACGGCATCGAGCGTTTGCGCCTGAGTTCGATCGAGCCTCTGGACGTGAGCGGGGAGCTTTTGTCGGCCATGAAGGGGATCGGGAAGGTGATGCCGCACCTCCATCTTCCTCTTCAGAGCGGGGACGATTCGGTTTTGGGCTCGATGAACCGCCGCTACCGCGCGGCCTTTTACGAGGGCCTCACCGTCCGTCTGCGCGAGGAGCTTCCGGATTTCATGTTCTCGCTCGACGTCATGCCGGGTTTCCCGGGCGAAGGCGAGGAGGAGTTCGAAAATACAGTAAAATGTCTCCGGAGGCTGAGGCCTCTGCATTGTCATGTTTTTCCGTACAGCCGCCGGGAAGGAACGCGCGCGGCGCGGATGACGGGCGAAGTGAAGCCCGAGACGATCCGCCGGCGTGTCCGGTCGTTGACCGCGCTTTCGAAGGCTCTGGCATTGGAAGTCATGGCGCCTTATGAAGGAAGAGTGATTCCGGTCCTGGTCGAGGAAGCCCGTGGGCGCGCGAAGGCGGCTACTTCGCTCTCCGGACATACTCCGAATTTCATGAAAGTGGTTTTTGAGGGCAGTCCGGAGTCGGTCGGCAAGATCTTGCCGGTGCGGCTCAAATCAGTCCGTGAGGACGCGTTCGAAGGAGAACGGACATAAAATATTTTTTGAATGCAGTCAGATGACCAAGGGGGGTGGAGGATGGAAGATATCTACAGCTGGGTCGAGCAGGTTTCACGCGGGCTCATTTCGAGGCCGTTTCTGATGAGCTTCGAATGGATCGACTGGCTCGTGGTGTCCATGGTCCTTTTGGGAATCCTTGCGGGCATGAGGAAGGGCCTCATGCGCGAAATCGTTCTGGTTTTCGAGATGTTCATCATCACCTATATTCTCTTTGAATATTATCAGACCCTGGCGTTTTATCTCGAATCGCGGATTCCGTTCCTCGGAGAACTCTATGCGGGAGCCGTGGTGTATGTTGTCATCCTTTTTGCCCTGATGTTCGCAGTCCGCTTGATCGATGCGCTGACCCGAAAATGGATTCAGACGACGCTTGTGTCCCCGCTTCGGATTTTGGGCGGCGCAACCATGGGAGCCGTGCGCGTTCTGCTCGTCCTGAGCCTGCTTTCGCAGGTGTTCCTGCTGGTCCCCCTCAAGACGGTCCAGAGGGTGTTTGAGCCCGGGAACTCCCGTTTTGGTTATCAGGTCTCCAAGCTGGCCCCCGACATCCATGAGAACATCCACCTGGCGGTCAATTTTTTGACGCAGCAGTGGAAACGGCTGGGGGAGTGATACGGTTTCTATGCTCTACGGCGACAATATCCTCGAACAGGTCCAGTCGGCCAATGACATTGTCGAGGTCATCAGCCAGGTCGTTCCGCTCAAGCGCTCCGGACGGAACTTCAAGGGCCTTTGCCCGTTCCACCAGGAGAAGACCCCCTCTTTCATGGTGAATGCCGAAAAGCAGATTTTTCACTGCTTCGGCTGTCAGACGGGCGGGGACGTCTTCAGTTTTCTGATGCGGTACGAGAATATGAGCTTCCCCGAAGCCGTCCGGCGGCTTGCCGAACGCGCGCACATCCGGCTTCCCGAAAAGCCCTCCGGGCGCGAAGAGGGGCCCAGCGATACCGAGAAATACTACGAAATCTACCGGCTGGCCTGCGAATTCTACCGCCGGCAATACCTGGATCCGGTTCTGGGGCGCAAGGCTCGCGAGTATTTTGCCCGCCGTAAATTCGACGAAGCCCTGGCCGAAGAGATGAAGATGGGCTGGGCGGGGGATGCCTGGGACGGCCTCTTCCAGTTCTTGAGCAAGAAAGGTTTTCCCGAGGAGCTCCTCCTCAAGTCGGGGCTCATTTGCCGCTCGACCAAGGGTACTCTTTTTGATTTGTTCCGCAACCGTCTATTGTTTCCGATCCATCAGCTTCAGGGCAAGGTCGTTGCTTTCGGGGGAAGGCTCATCGAGGATCGGGAGGGGCCCAAGTACCTCAATTCGCCGGAAAACCCGATTTTCAGCAAGCGAAGGGAGCTGTTCGGCCTCCATCTGTCCAAGAAGTTCATCGACCGTGAAAAACCGAGGATCCTGGTCGTGGAAGGGTATTTCGGTTTCTTGAGACTTTATCAGAACGGTTTTAAATCGGCCGTGGCGACGCTCGGAACCGCTTTGACTGAGGAGCACGTCCGCATTCTGAAACGGTTCGCTGAAGAGGCCGTCGTCATTTACGACGGAGACAAGGCGGGAGAGGCCGCTTCTTTGAGGGGAATGGAGGTCTTCCTGGAAGGGGATATGAGCGTGAAGCTGGCGCGCCTCGAAGGCGGCCTGGATCCCGACGACCTCATTCGCGAAAAGGGAGCGGAGGCTTTCGCCGAGGTGCTCGGCAAAGCGACGGATTTCTTCGACTTCAAGCTCGAAACGCTCCAGAAACGGTTCAATCGAAAGGACTCTTTTGGGGTGATGAAGATTTCCTCGGAGTTTCTCGAGACCTTTGCGAAAATCAAGAACCCGATCCTCCAGACCCACTACCTGCGCAGGCTTTCGGCCGCCGTCAATATCGACGAGCCGGCCCTTCGGACTCAGCTTGCGAAGCTGGCTCCGAAGGGGGGCGCGGCAAGGCCGGCCGCCGCCGAAGTTCCTTCCAAAACACCCGGGCCGAAACGCGTAACCGACGACGAAATCATCTGTTTTGCGCTCGCCGTCGAGAATCCGCCGTGGCGCCGGACGATCCTGAAGGAACTGAAAGAAGCCGAACTGGAAGAGCCGATGATCCGGAGCCTGTTCGGGCAATTTGGGCAGTTTGAGGGAGGGGAATCCAAGCCCCCGGCTCTTGCGAAGGTCCTGAGCCGGATCGACGACGAAGGCTTTAAGGCGCGCTTGGTTGCGGTCTTTGCTTTTGAGTGGAGCCCGGAGGACAAGGAAAAGGCTTTTACGGACTGTTTGAAAAATATCATCCGAAAGAGGCGCGAAAAGCGTCTTGCGGAGCTGATGGGGATGATTGCCTCCTCGGAAAGGGACGGCCAGGCGGAAGCTCTCGGGGGGTATGTCCGGGAATACCAGGCCCTGCTCAAAGCAAAAGAATGAAACATTTCTCAGCCATTTCGCGTTAATCTGGTGTATAATTCACGGCTACTTTTACCATGAAAGGGGTTTCTGAGTGGGAGCACATCCATTGAAAGCAAGCGTCCAAAAAAAGAAAGAAAAGGCCTCTAAGGCCCCAAAGGCTTCCGGGGCTGCCTCCGCCAAGAAGGCCGCCAAGTTGTCTCCCGCCTTTGAAAAGGCTCTCGAAAAATTACTGGCGATCGGCACCAAGAAGGGGTGTGTGACGTTCGCGCAGATCAATCAGCTGCTCCCGCCCGACTCGACGCCCAACGACAAGATCGAGCAGGCCGTGAATTTTCTCGCGTCAAAAAATATCGAAATCTCGAACGAAAAAGGCGGGCCCGGGGGGAAGGCTGCGGCCGAAGGGCCCTCTGACGCGAAGCCGGCGGAACACAAAAAAGAAAAACACATCGGCGACGAGGAGGATGACGGGATCGAAGAGTACGGCCGCTCTCGTATGGATGACCCTGTCCGCATGTATTTGCGCCAGATGGGACAGATTCCGCTTCTGACACGCGAGCAGGAAATCGCGCTGGCCAAGCGCATCGAAGCCGCCGAAGAGGAGCTCAAGAAAGCGGTCTATGCGTCCCGCGCGATCCGCCATGAAGTGCTGGCGCTGACCCGCGACATCCTTGCCGACAAGGTCCATCTCGAGTCGATCCTCGACGAGGAGCAGGAAGACAAGATCAACCTGACCAAGAAAAAGCTGAAGACGCTGATCCTCCGCCTTCGGGCCTCCCGCAAGGGGACGGATCTCGTGGCCCTGCTCGTGGAATTCAATCTCAACGTCGGGATCGTCGAGCAAATCATCGCCAACCTCCGGGACAAACTGGCTGAGCTCCACCAGAACCGCCTGAGCATCGAGCGGCTGCGGCGTAAGTCCGTACGCGGAGAGATCGGTCATCTCGAAGAGCGCAACCACGAAATCCTCAAGGAGCTCGGAGAGCCCGAAAAGAAGGTCCACGAGCATTTCAAGGTGATCCAAAAGCGAGAGCGCGAGCTCACCCGCGCCAAGAAGGATCTGGTCGCGGCCAACCTCCGCCTCGTGGTCAGCATTGCCAAGAAATACACGAACCGGGGCCTGTCTTTCCTGGATTTGATCCAGGAAGGAAACATCGGGCTCATGAAGGCTGTCGACAAATTCGAATACAAGCGCGGATACAAGTTTTCGACCTACGCGACCTGGTGGATCCGCCAGGCCATTACCCGCTCGATCGCCGATCAGGCGCGAACGATCCGCATTCCCGTCCACATGATCGAGACGATCAACAAGTTTTTCCGCGCCTCGCGTCACCTGGTACAGGAGACCGGACGCGAACCGACGCCCGAAGAAGTGGCGCACGTCATGAAGATGCCCATCGAGAAGGTGAAGGGGATCCTCAAGATCGCGCAGGAGCCGATCAGCCTCCAGACGCCGATCGGAGACGAGGGCGATACGAGCTTTGGCGATTTCATCGAAGACAAGTCGGCTGTTTCTCCCGCGAATGCGACCGCCTATAGCATGCTGAAGGAGCAGATGGACGACGTCCTGATGACCCTGACGGAGCGGGAAGAAAAGGTTTTACGCCTTCGCTTCGGGATCGGGGACGGCTATCCGAGGACTCTCGAAGAGGTCGGCCAGATTTTTAACGTGACCCGCGAGCGCGTGCGTCAGATCGAGGCCAAGGCTTTACGCAAGCTTCGCCATCCGACCCGGTCGCGGAAACTGAAGAGTTTTCTCGAGATCAAACTGAGCGACTAAACGATGGTCCAGACCCCCCGGACGATCCTGATCATTGATGACGAGCGGGAAATCTGCGAGTTCCTCAAGTTGAGGCTCGAGAGTTTCGGCTTCTCGGCCTCCTATGTCACCGACGGAGAGGCCGGCTTGAAGAAAGCCATCGAAGCCCTTCCCGACTGCGTTTTGCTGGATATCCGGCTCAAGGTCGGCGACGGCCTGACCGTTCTGCGCAGCCTTCGAGCCTACCGGCACGAGGATTCGGCCATCCAAGACCGCGTTCGCAAAATCCCCGTGATTATCCTCACCGCCGCCGGGGGCGCCATGTGTTCCCTTTTTCGGTTGGAAGGGGCAAACGATTATATGGAGAAGCCCTTTGACGCGGAGCATTTAAAAGCCCGGATTCTAAAGGTTCTCGAGGGCTAGGGCCTATAGCTCAATCGGTTAGAGCAGAGGACTCATAATCCTTTGGTTCCTGGTTCGAGTCCAGGTGGGCCCACGTACCCATACACGAGCCAGCAGGCGAGTGATGGGTACGCACCTATCCCAACCGGATAGGTGCCCAGGGACCGGCTGATCCCCCCCCATTTTTCTCTCTTAAGCCCACCCTAATCCAGGCCGATAAAGTTCGTAGGGTGGAAGAGTCTGTCGACTTTTGTTGACGAAGAATATTGTTGATTGCTCTATCCGGATCTTGGTATATTAACGGCAGGATGACAATGTCTTTCGAGAATGTTTGCCTGCTGAAACTGTGCAATACGTAAGTGAAGTAGCATAACCCACAGGAGGATGATGATGAAGTCACTCATACTGAAAACAGCCTGCTTGATTCTTGTTGCGATGATGGCCCAGTTTGGGGTCGCCTTTGCGGACGAGAACGAAGTGGTTGCCCTCAAGAATGAGCTGCAGTCTATGAAGTCGGATTTGGCCGATCTCAAGGGCCAGATTCATTCCATGCAGAACAAAGCGGCCCCCGCCGCGCCGGCCTACGTGGCCCCCTCGAAAGAGGCAGGGCAGGGTCTGCTCCATATCGCCCAGGATATCAATATGGGCGGTTGGGTGGATGTTCAGTGGAATCAGAATTTCAATGACGGCTATAAGAAGAACTCCAACAATACCCTCCGCAGCTTTGACAACCGTAAGGACTCCTTTACGGTCAATCAGGCTCTCCTGTGGTTTGAAAAGCCGGTCACCGATGTGGGCCAGGCCGGGTTCAAGATCGATATGCTGATGGGGGAAGATGCCCGTAACCTTGCTTCAGACGGATCTGACGCTGACGCGTTCGATCTCATGACTGCTTACGTGGAATACAAGGCCTCGCTTTGCTTTCTTGGAGACAGTGAGATGCTCCCTGACTGGGTGGATATCAAGGTTGGCCGCATGCTGACGCTGGCAGGCGTTGAAAATCCTTATGCTCCGTACAACTGGGAGGTTTCGCGCGGCTTCATGTTCAATTACGCCGTTCCGACTCACCACACGGGCATCCGGACCAATTTCAAGGTTTGGCAAGATAAACTCGATGTCTATTTCGGCATCAACAACGGCTGGGATCAGGCCGTCGATACGAACTCCGAGAAGATGCTCGAGTTCGGCCTTGGCTATCAGCCGACGTCTGACATTAAGGTGATGCATTCGATGTACCTTGGTCAGGAGACCGCTGGTGGGGCTGCCAATGATCTTGCGAGTAACCGCTTCCTCACGTCGAACGTGGTGCAGTGGAATGCAACTGAAAAACTCTCGCTCGCCGGTGAAATCGATTACGGGACTTCCCGCGGGGCGATCAAGCATCTGAACGACAGTTATGACGATGGCAACTGGTTTGGTCTCGGCGCGCATTCGAAGTATCAGTGGACCGACAAGTTTGCTCCCTTCTATCGTATTGAATGGATGACGGATCAGCACAAAACCCGTCTCCTCGACAACAGCACGGACCCGACCCGAACCGGGAACGGGTATGCCGACAGCGTGCTGGGCAATACCTTTGGTGCCGAGTATAAGGTAACCGATAACCTGATTACCCGCGGAGAATATCGCTGGGACAAGGCTTCGGGCACCAAGGCTTATGACGGTTCCTTCAGCCAAGAGCAGACGCTCGAAGGTCAGGTCATTTATCTGATCGGGTAGTGCCAGGTTGGCGGAAGCGAGAGATTCAAAGACCCCGGTTTTCCGAAAGGGAAACCGGGGTTCTTTTTTCTTGACAGCTTTTTGGGGTGCCCCTAGACTGACTTGCAGTCAATGGCCACCATCCTCCTGAATTTTCAACGGGGGATTCACTGTTAAAAGGGGAATTCAATGAGATGGAAAGCCGCTTTTGCCGCATTCTTATGTGGGTTGTCGTTATCCGCCTGCGCCCATAATCCCGAGAGTTTTTATTTCGGTAAATATTCTGAAGGCGAAACGCTCTTTAATCAGGGCAAGTACGAGGAAGCCATCGTCAACTACTCGCAATATCTCAATGAAAACCCGCAGGGGAATATGGCTGTTATTTCCAAGTACTATATTGCCAGAAGCCATGTCGCGCTTGGTCAGGCAGCTCTGGCGAAGCCCGTTTTCGAAGGGATCATCAAGGATCATTCGGATTCGGTTTGGGCCAATTTTTCAAAGAACCAGTTGAGTGAATTGGCACAGACCGGCGAAGGAATGACCGGGCCTGAGGCCGGGGGGATTGCCCCCGCCGCGGGGAAAAAGCGGCGGCATAAGTGGTTTTATTTTTTTTGAGAGGCGGAATGCTTCCGGATGATCGCTCCCGGTTTATCGGGAGAGGAAAGTCCGGGCTTCGCAGGGCATCGTAGTGGGTAATACCCACCCACTCCGGATTTCGAAGGAAATTCGGGCGTGCGGATTAGAGCCACAGAGACGAGTCCGAGGCCGTGGGAATACCACGGCTTTGGGGTGAAACGCGGCAATCTCTACGTGAAGAAAGGCCAAACAGGATGAAGCGGAGGCTTCGGCCTCCGGGACTTGCCCGGTCCTCAGGCGTCCTTGATTGGATGCCGGGTTTCGTCGGGTCGGCCGCATGCGGTCCCGAGTAATCGGGATCCAAGTCAGATGATCATTGCGGTTGCTTCCCCAAACGGGAGCAGCCGACAGAACCCGGCTTATAGGAAGGGTTCCGCCTCTCATTTTTATCGCCCTTGTATTTCTGGGCAAGCCGTGCTATAGTTCCTCTCAGATATAGCTTGGTCACAGTTCAGTAGGCCTTTTAAACCAGCGCTGAGACGCCGGTAAAGGAGAATAAGTGAGAATAGTTATCATCGAAAATCTGGCCCCGTTAGCTGCGGGGCTATTTTTTTGTTCAGACACCAGAGGATTTCATGGATAGAGAGATCCTCGACCAAGACGGCATTCATCGCGCCGTCGTTCGCATTGCCCACGAAATCCTGGAACGCAACCGGGGCACCCAAGATCTCGTCCTCATGGGCATCCGCACCCGCGGCGTATTCCTCGCCGAGCGCATCCAACGGCAGATCCGCGCCATCGAAGATACGCAGGTGCCTTTCGGCATCCTCGACATTACCCTTTACCGCGACGACCTGAGCGAGGCCTCCGTGAGGCCGACTGTCCGGGAAACCTCGCTGCCTTGCGACGTCGCAGGCAAAGTGGTCGTCCTGGTAGACGACGTTTTGTATACCGGGCGTACGATCCGTGCCGCCCTCGACGCCATTATCGATTTCGGACGGCCCGCGGCCATTCAGCTTGCGGTCTTGATCGACCGCGGTCACCGCGAACTGCCGATCAAGGCCGACTATGTCGGGAAAAACATTCCCACGTCAAAAAATGAAGAAGTCGTGCTGAAGCTTTCCGAGAAAGACGGCGAAGACCGCGCCGTGGTTACCGAAAAGGGCTGAGGGGAAACCAGATGACGACGAAGGATAAAGCGATTCCGGAAGTGAAGTGGACGCGCAAAGATCTCCTCGGGCTCCGTGATCTCGATGCCGGGGAGATCCGCAAGATCCTCGAGACGGCAAGGTCCTTTCAGGAAATTTCCCAGCGCGCGGTCAAGAAAGTCCCTGCCCTCCACGGGAAAACGGTCGCCAATCTTTTCTTCGAAGCCAGCACCCGCACCCGTGTCTCTTTCGAAATCGCCGAGAAGCGCTTGAGCGCCGACACGATCGGAATGACCGGGGCTATTTCCAGCATGACCAAGGGTGAATCGCTGATCGACACGGCCGCCAATATCGAGGCGCTCAAGGTCAGCCTGATCGTGATGCGCCACCCCTCCTCAGGGGCCCCCTACCGCCTGGCCAAGCATACGAAGGTCGGGATCGTCAACGCCGGAGACGGAATCAACGAACATCCGACGCAGGCCCTGATCGACATGTTCACGATGCTCGAATTCAAAAAAAAGATCGAAGGGCTTAAAGTCGTCTACGTGGGAGACATCCTGCACTCCAGGGTCGCCCGCTCCAATATCTGGGGCTTGACCAAGCTCGGGGCCGAAGTGGTCGTGTGCGGACCCAAGACGCTGATTCCCTGGGGCATCGAAGAGCTTGGCGTCAAGGTGGTCCACGATGTCAAAAAGGCTATCCGCGACGCCGATGTGGTGACCCTCTTAAGGATTCAGCTCGAACGCCAGAATGAAACCCTTTTCCCGAGTCTTCGCGAATATGCCAGCACCTACGGGATGAATACCGCGCTTTTCAAAAACGCGAAGCCGGATGCTCTCCTGATGCATCCGGGCCCGATTAACCGGGGCATTGAAATCGAAAGCGACCTGGCCGACAGCCCGCAATCGGTGATTTTGACCCAGGTGACCAACGGGATCGCCGTCCGCATGGCGGTGCTCTATCTTTTAAGCGGAGTGATCGAAAAATGAGCGACAAGGGACCGAAAAATAAAAAAAATCTGATTATCCGAAACGCGCACATCGTCGACCCCTTCCACAAAACCGACGAGGTGCTTGACCTTCAGCTCAAGGACAAGAAAATCGTCCAGATCGGAAAGGGCCTGGAGGATCCCGAGGCCGAGACCCTCGACGCGAAGGGACTTCATCTCTTGCCCGGCTTGATCGACCTGCACGTCCATTTTCGCGAGCCCGGGTATGAACAGAAAGAGACGATCGAGACCGGTTGCGAGGCCGCGATCGCGGGAGGCTTTTCGGCGTGTGTCGTTATGCCCAACACGAAGCCCGCTTGTGACAACGCGCAGATGGTCAAGTACCAGATCGAGCGCGGAAAATCCTGCGGCTTCAACCTTTTCCCGGCCGGCGCCCTGACCCAGGGCCGCGAAGGCAAGAAGATTTCCGAAATGGCCGAGATGAAGGCTGCGGGCGCCGTGGCCGTGACGGATGACGGCGATTGGCTCCAGGATTCGGGAGTGGCGCGCCGGGTGTATGAATATGCCGCCACTTACGACCTGGTCGTCATGTCTCACGCCGAGGACAAAAACCTGAGCCAGAACGGAGTCATGAATGAAGGGGTGGTGTCGACCCGCCTCGGCCTCCGCGGTCGTCCGAACGCATCCGAAGACGCCGCGACTTCCCGGGACATCGAGCTTGCTCGATTGACGGGCTGCCGTTTGCATCTGTGCCATGTCTCGACCGCCGGGGCCGTCGAGATGATCCGGCGCGCCAAAGCCGATGGGCTCAAGATCACTTCTGAAGCCACGCCTCACCACATCCGCTTGATCGACGCCATTTTCCAAAGTTACGACACGAATTACAAAATGAATCCGCCTCTCAGGACGGAAAGCGACCGGCTGGCCGTGATCCGGGGGCTTGAGGACGGCACGATCGATGCGATTGCGACCGATCACGCCCCTCATGCGGTGGAGGAGAAGGACCAGGACATCGAAGTGGCTCCGAACGGGGTCATCGGGCTCGAATCCTCTCTGGCGGTGGTGTTGACCGAGCTTTATCACGGTCGCAAGTGGAATTTGGCCGACATCGTTCGGAAGATGAGCCTGGGCCCGAGCGACATCATCGGCAAACCGCAATTCGGGCGGCTAACCCGCGGAGAACTCGCCAATTTTATTCTGGTCGATATCCAGCGGGAGTGGGTCTTCGGCGTCGAGGCGATCCGGTCGAAATCCAGGAACTCCTGCTTTCTGGGTGAAAAATTGAAGGGGCGTGTGATGATGTCGGTTCTCAACGGAAAATTTTATGAATTGTGCGGCGAGATAAGCCTTAAGGGGTAAGAGAGATGAAGGCATGGCTGGCGCTTGAAGACGGGTTGGTGTTCGAGGGCGAAGGCTTCGGAGCTGAGGGGGAGACTTTCGGCGAAGTCGTGTTCAATACGTCCCTTTACGGTTATCAGGAGATCCTGACCGACCCTTCCTATAAAGGGCAATTGGTCGCGATGACCTATCCTCACATCGGGAATTACGGCATCAATCCGGAGGACGAGGAGTCTTTTCACCCCTGGGTCGAAGGCTTCATTGTCCGGGAGCTTAGTCCGGTCGTGAGCAATTACCGCTCACGGGAATCCCTCGGGGATTATCTGAAGCGGCACGGAAAGACCGGCATCGAGGGAATCGACACACGGCGGCTGGTTAAGCACCTGCGCGATTTTGGAGCCAAAAAAGGGGTCCTTTCGACCGTTGACGGCGATCCGGTGAGCCTCGTCCGCAAGGCGGCCGAGTCGCCCAGTATCGTCGGCGTCGATTTGGTCAGGGAAGTGACCTGCCAGAAACCGTATACCTACCGAGAGACCCTTCCTCCGGGTTTCGAATGGGGCGAGGCGAAAACAAAGAACAAAGTGCGTCGAATCGTGGCCATCGACGGCGGAATCAAATTCAACATTTTAAGAAAACTCCACCAGCACGGCTTCGACGTGACGGTCGTGCCGGCCTCGATGAGCGCCGGGGACATCCTGCAATACCGTCCGGACGGCTTATTTTTGTCGAACGGCCCCGGCGATCCCTCCGCGGTGACCTATTTGGTCGAAACGGTGCGCAAGCTCATCGGCAAACTCCCGATCTTCGGCATTTGCCTCGGCCATCAGATGCTTGGGCTTGCTCTCGGAGGAACGACTTCGAAACTCAAATTCGGCCACCGGGGCGGGAACCAGCCCGTCAAAGACCTTTTGACGGGCCGCATCGAAATCACGTCCCAGAACCACGGGTTTGTCGTGGATATCGGGTCGTTGCCGAAAAACGAAGTGGAAATGACGCATGTCAATTTGAACGACCAGACCCTGGAAGGCCTCCGGCACCGGAAGCTCCCGCTTTTTTCGGTCCAGTACCATCCCGAAAATTCGCCGGGGCCGCACGACAGCGACTATTTATTCTCACGGTTTTACGACCTGATCGAAAAGAACGGTTGAAGCGCTTATGCCAAAACGAACCGACATCAAAAAAATCCTGATTATCGGATCGGGCCCCATCATTATCGGGCAGGGGTGCGAGTTCGATTATTCGGGGACTCAGGCCTGCAAGGTCCTCCGGCAGGAGGGCTACGAGGTCGTGCTCGTCAATTCGAACCCCGCGACGATCATGACCGATCCGGAAATGGCTTCGCGCACCTACATCGAGCCCTTAACGGTCGAATTCCTTGAAAAGATTATTGATAAAGAGCGCCCCGACGCTTGCCTGCCGACCCTCGGGGGACAAACCGGACTCAATCTCGCGGTGAAAGCGCATAAAAAGGGGATCTTCAAGAAATACGGGGTCGAGCTGATCGGCGCCAAATACGAAGCCATCGAAAGGGCGGAAAACCGCGAGCAGTTCAAGAACACGATGCAGAAGATCGGGCTTGATCTGCCCCGCAGCGCCTTCGCGTATTCGGTCGAAGAGGCTGTCGAAGTGGCCGACAAGATTGCTTATCCGGTGATCGTGCGCCCCAGCTACACCCTCGGGGGGTCCGGGAGCGGCATTTGCACCAACCGCAAGGAGCTTGAGGAAACCGCGCGCACCGGGATCGATTTCAGCATGATCCACGAGGTCCTGATCGAGGAGTCGGTCATCGGATGGAAAGAGTACGAGCTCGAGGTGATGCGCGACTGTCGCGACAATTTCATCGTCATTTGCTCGATCGAGAACCTGGATCCGATGGGGGTCCACACGGGCGACTCGATCACGGTCGCGCCGGCGCAGACCCTCACCGACAAGGAATATCAGCGCATGCGGGACGCCGCCCGCAAGGTCATTTCCGCGATCGGTGTCGAGACCGGCGGCTCCAATATTCAGTTTGCGGTCAACCCCAAAGACGGCCGCATGGTCGTCATCGAGATGAACCCGCGGGTTTCGCGGTCTTCGGCGCTTGCTTCCAAAGCGACGGGTTTTCCCATTGCCAAGTTTGCGGCAAAACTTGCCGTGGGATATACCCTCGACGAAATTTCCAACGATATCACCCGGGTTACGCCCGCTTCTTTTGAGCCCAGCATCGACTACTGCGTCGTGAAGATCCCGCGTTTTGCTTTCGAAAAATTCGAAGGGGTCGATCCGCGCCTGACGACGCAGATGAAGTCCGTCGGAGAAGCCATGTCGATCGGACGGACCTTCAAGGAGGCCCTGCAAAAAGGCCTGCGGTCGCTCGAGACCAAGCGCTTTGGCCTCGGAGGGGACGGTCGCGACAAACTGGGTGGCGTGATGCTCAGGACACGGGACGCTTACGAGGATTTTTTCAGGAAGGCGCGGGGCGATGAGGAGTGGAAAAAAGAGCTTAAGCGGCGCTTGAGCGTTCCCATGGATGAGAGGATCTTTTTCATCAAATACGCGATGAAGAGCGCCTGGACGGATGAAGAAATCCACAGAGCGTCGCATATCGATCCCTGGTTTTTGGCCCAGATCCGTCAAATCGTGGATATGGAAACGGAGCTTCTGGGCGCGCACGGAAGCCCCGCGCGCCAGAAGGCGCTCCTCAAAAAAGCCAAGCAGTACGGATTTTCCGACCGCCAGCTGGCTTTTTACTGGGACAGCACCGAGAGCAAGGTGCGCACCTTGAGAAAATCCTGCGGCGTGGAAGCTGTTTTCAAAGTGGTCGATACCTGCGCCGCCGAGTTCCGCGCCTACACGCCCTATTTTTATTCCACGTATGAAGACGAGGATGAAACGGTCCCCTCGGACAAGCCCAAAATCATGATTTTGGGCGGCGGCCCGAACCGCATCGGACAGGGAATCGAGTTCGATTACTGCTGCGTGCATGCCGCGTTCGCTTTGAAGGAGCTCGGGTTTGAAACCATTATGGTCAATTCCAACCCCGAGACCGTCAGCACCGATTACGATACCTCCGACAAGCTCTACTTCGAGCCCTTGACGCTCGAGGACGTTCTCAATATTTGCGACCGCGAAAAACCCATCGGGGTCATCGTTCAGCTCGGCGGTCAGACTCCCTTGAACCTGGTCAAAGGGCTTGTCGCCAACGGCATCCCGATCCTCGGAACATCGCCGGAGTCGATCGACGACGCCGAGGACCGCGACCGGTTTGCGAAGCTCCTGGCGAAGATCGGCCTGAAGCAGGCCGAAAACGGGATTGCGCGCACCTTTGAAGAAGCCTTCGAGATCGCCGAGAAGATCGGCTATCCGCTTGTGATCCGGCCCTCCTACGTGCTCGGGGGGCGAGCCATGGAAATCGTGACCGACAAAACGGGCCTCAAAAAATACATGACGCATGCCGTGGAAGCGAGTGACGAACACCCCGTTTTGATCGACAAATTCCTGGACGAAGCGACGGAGGTCGATGTCGACCTTATCGGTGACGGCAAGACTTACGTCGTCGGCGCCGTCATGGAGCACATCGAGGAGGCGGGCATTCATTCCGGGGACAGCGCTTCGGTGATTCCGCCGTATTCGTTGAGCCCCGCGCTGGTCGAAGAAATCAAGCTGAAGACCAAGCAGCTCGCGGCCGGGCTGAAGATCAAAGGGCTCATGAACGTTCAGTACGCCATCAAGGACCAAACCGTGTACTGCCTGGAAGTCAATCCGAGGGCTTCGCGGACGGTGCCTTTCGTGAGCAAGTCGATCGGGGTGCCCCTGGCCAAACTGGCTGCCAAGGTCATGTCCGGAAAGACCCTGGACGAGCTCGGCTTTGTGACGGAGCGCGTTGCGCCCAAGGTCACGGTCAAGGAATCGGTTTTTCCGTTCGTCAAATTTCCGGGAGTGGACATCATCCTGTCTCCCGAGATGAAGTCGACGGGCGAGGTCATGGGGATCGACGAAGATTTTCCGAGGGCCTTTTACAAATCGCAGGAAGCGGCCTACGCGCATCTGCCGGCCAAGGGGATGATTTTTATCAGCGTCAAGCATTCGGACAAGCAAAAAGTGGTGCCGATCGCCAAGCGCTACCATGAGCTTGGCTACGTCATCATCGCGACCCGGGGGACCGCAGAGGTCTTGATGAAAAACGAGATTCCGTGTACGATCGTCCTCAAGCTCAAAGAAGGACAGCCCAACATTACGGACTTTATCCGTCATCAGGAGATCAAGCTGATCATCAATACTCCGAGCGGAAAAGGGCCCCTCGCGGACGAATCGACCATCCGCTCGATGGCTGTTTCCTTCGATATTCCGTGCATCACGACGCTGAAGGCGGCCCATGCGGCGACGCTCGCGATCGAGGCGATGCGCAAGCACCCCGCGACGGTCGAATGCATCCAGGAGCATCTAAAAAATGATGGTGGATCTCGAAGTCAAGATTGAAGCCAATGAACGGGTGAACGGAAAGTATTATCGTCTCGTCTTCCGTTCAAAGCCCCTCGCGAAGGGGGTGCTTCCCGGGCAGTTTTTGAACGTCCAGATCAACCCGGGTTCCGGGGATCCTTTTCTCCGGCGCCCTTTCAGCTATTACCGCGCGGCTCCAAGCGGCCGCATCGAAATCCTCTACGAAGCGCTCGGCAAAGGGACGTCGGCCCTTGCACGAAAGAAAAAAGGGGACGTTCTCAAGGTCATGGGCCCTTTGGGCAAGCCCTTTACCGGGCGTCTTGAGGGCGGACGCAAGCGGGTGCTCGTCGCCGGCGGCGTCGGGGTTCCTCCGCTCATTTTTTTGGCCGAACAATTTCCCTCCGCTTATCTTCTGATTGGCGCCAAATCCAAAAAAGAAGTCCTGCCCAAAAAACAATTGGCGCTCGTTAAAGCGAAGGTCCTTTACTCGACCGATGACGGCAGTTACGGCAGGAAAGGGCTCGTGACCCGGCTTTTCGAGGATATCCTTCGCCGGGAAGGGCCCGGCGATCTTTTCATTCAGACCTGCGGGCCCATGGCCATGATGCGCGCAGTGATCGAAATCGCCCGGCGGGAGAAGATCCCAGGGGAAGCTTCGCTCGATAAAACGATGGCCTGCGGCGTGGGAGCGTGTTTGGGATGCATGGTTGAGACCACCGACGGCCTCGTGCCCTCGTGCACTGAGGGCCCCGTGTTTGGCTTCGAAAGAATCCGCTTATGAAAGTTGACCTGACGACCAAGATCGGGCACCTCACGTTCCGGAATCCGGTCGCTGTGGCTTCCGGGACCTTCGGCACCAAAGACGAATACGCGTCCTTCGTCGATATCCGAAAGCTCGGGGCGGTGATTACGAAGACCATCACGGTCAAGCCGCGCGCCGGAAACCCCATGCCGAGGATCTGCGAGACCTCGGGCGGGATGCTGAACGCGATCGGCCTCCAGAACAAGGGCCTCGAGGATTTTCTCGAGCACAAAATTCCTTATTTCAAAAAAATCAATACGCCGCTCATCGTCAATATCGCCGGCGAGGACTCCGGGGATTTCGTCACGCTTGCCCGAGCCTTGCACGAGCGCCAGCCCGTGGTGAAGGCCCTCGAGCTCAATTTCAGCTGTCCGAACGTCGAGGCCGGGGGAGCGGGGCATATGAGAAAAACCGAGCGCATCCTCGAGATCATGCGTTTGGTGCGCGAAACGACAGACATGACGCTTTTTGCGAAGCTTTCGCCCGAGCTCGGGGACGTCGTCGAGATCGCGAAGGCAGTGACCGCGGCGGGGGCGGACGGCCTTAGCCTGATCAATACGCTCAAGGGCATGGCGGTGGATATCGCCAAACGCAGGCCGAAGCTTGCCAATATCACGGGCGGGCTGAGCGGCCCCGCCATCAAGCCCGTTGCCCTGCGCTACGTCTATGAGGTCAAAAAGGCGTGTCCCGTTCCCGTCATCGCGATGGGCGGGATCCTGACAGCGGCTGACGCGATCGAGTTTCTCATGACCGGAGCGGACCTCGTGGCGGTAGGGACGGCCAATTTCGTCAACCCCGGTGCGACGCTTGAGATTCTCGAGGGCATCGAGGCCTATTGCAAGGCCAACAAGATCTCACAGATCAGCGAGTTGAGAGGAAGTTTAAATGTCTAAGCGTCTCATCGTTGCGCTCGATACGCCGACACTGGAAGGCGCCCGGAAGCTGATCAAGCAGCTTGAGGGCGTAGTTTCCTACTATAAGGTGGGCATGGAGCTTTTTACAGCCCACGGGTGGGAGGCAGTGAAGCTGGTCCGAAAATCGGGCGCCGGCGTGTTTCTGGACCTCAAGTTCCATGACATCCCGACGACGGTTGCCCGGACCGCAGCCGTTGTTTGCGATCACGACGTTGATATGTTCAATATCCATACCCTCGGCGGGTATGAAATGATGAGGGCTGTCCGCAAGCAGGTCGACGAATGCAAGGCAGGGACAGGTAAGCCCCTCATTCTCGGCGTGACGATTCTTACGAGCCACACGGAAGACGAAATTCAAAAAGATCTCGGGATTCGCCGCAAGCTGCAAGCCCAGGTCCTCGCTCTTGCCGGTCTTGCCCGCAAGGCGGGTCTCGACGGTGTCGTTTGTTCCCCTCAGGAAATTACGATGCTTCGCAAACGCTTTCCCAAGAATTTTGTTATCGTGACTCCCGGGGTGCGTCCCGCGGGCTCGGAGACGGGAGATCAAAAGCGCACACTGACGCCGGTCGAGGCCATTCAAAGAGGGGCCGATTATATCGTGGTCGGACGACCGATTACCGCCAGTCCCGATCCCAGAAAATCCGCAATCAATCTCCTTAAATAATCACTTTTCCCTAGCATTTCATAATTCCCTAGCCTATCCCGTCCCTTCTGCAACCTCTTTCAAATAAATAGGTTGCATGGCTATCATTTCGCCGTTCAGCATTGAATTGCGAAAAGTCAGGTGCTAGACTTGCGCAAGTCTTAGGGAAATCTAATCTTCGAAAGGCGCTTCGGGAAGCCGGAAAGAGCTCGCCCGGTTACTTCCACGATTAAAAAAATAATGACGACCCCCGTACGTCGAATGATTGCGCTTCTGACGATCACCGCTTATCTTTGCACGCAGTCCATTTGCCCTCTGCCCGAAGCGCAGGCGGCGAGCGGCTCCGCGTCTGAGGTCGCGGCTTCCGTTTCATTTGTCCTCGACATTCCCTCGGATCTCGGGACGGTCGAGGCCCTTTCTTCCGGCGAAGGCCCGACCCTCATTCATATTCAGACTGCGCACGGCAATTACGAGGCCCAGAAAAAGATCCAATCCCTGCTTCATTTCCTCAAAGACCGCTACGGCGTCAAAACGCTTTTTATCGAAGGCGGCGCTTCAAAGCTCGATCCCGAAATGCTGAATTATTTCCCGCACTATCAAGATAAAACCCTGGAAGCCAATGACCTTCTCACGCGGAAAGCGCTCGTGAAGGGGCCGGAGCTTTTCCTGCTCGAAGAGCCGGAAGCTTCCGCCTGGGGCATCGAAGATGCCGGCGCTTACCGGGAAAATCTCGCGTCGTTCCGCGAGGTCCTTAGACAGAAGGAGCAGTCGTTGAGCTTCGCGCAGGCGATGGACATGCAAATTGAGCGCCTGACCGCTCCTTTCCTCAATAAAGACCTTCGGAGTGTTTTGAGGCGGGTGGAGGCTTATGAGCTGGGCCAGGTGCCTTTCGAAAAGTGGCTGGACGAGGTCCGGGCCATGGCGGCTAAGTATCTGAAGACGGACCTCGGCGATCCGGCGATGCAGATCGAGTGGCCGATGATGGTGAGGATTTTCAAACTGCATGAGCTGGAAAAAGCGATGGACCGCTCGGAGTTCGGCAAGCAGAAGGAAATTTTTCTCGGGGCGGTCCAAAAGGTTGTGGGCAAGCCCCAGGCTTCGCGCCTTGAAGAGGCTTTGAGCGGCCTTGAGACCGGTTCTCCCGAGCAGGCTTCGGATCTTCGCTCCCTGTTTGAAACGCTCACAAGCGTTTTGCCCCGCAATTTCGATTACCGCAAGTACCCGCAAGTCACAGCTTTCGTGGCGCATGCCATTCTTCAGGGCGAACTGCTGGGCGAGCTTGTCGCCGAAGAGGTAGGCAAGCTGCAGGATAGGATCGTGGGATCGTTGACGATGACCCAGGAGGAAGAGGTCATTGTCACCCTGCTGAAAGAGCACCGGCTTCTCAAAAAACTGTTCGAGCTTGAGCTGACGCCGTCGGATTATCAAACGATTGCTGGCTTAGCCCTGAAACCTTCCGCATTGTGTGACCGTATTGCCGCCCTCAACACCTCGGGCCGTGTTCGGGATGCCAAATTTGAGAACCTCGAATCGGTCGATCTTTTGTTCGACAAAGCCCTCGAATTTTATGCGGGCACGCATAAACGTGATGAAGCGATGCTCCGGAATATCGAAGCGCGCCTGAAAGAAACCGGCGAGCGCAAGGCCGTTGTGATTACCGGCGGTTTTCATGCCGGGCCTTTTCGCGTCCACTTTCGCGATAAGCACTTCAATTATGCTCTGGTGACACCAAAACTTACGAGTGCCGACGGGCGCGAGACTTATCTCAAGGCGATTCTCGGCTCGGCGCCTTTTGCGCCATCCACGATCGAGACGCGGACCCTTGCGGCTTCTTATGCTTCCGGTCCGGAACTTGACGGAGATCCCCGAACCGTTCTCGAGACGGTCTCGACCCAACTCCAAGCGGTGACCGCGACTGTTTTAAAATATCCGGACGTTCCGCTTGGGGGCGACTTCGCTCAATCGGGCCTTTCCGCCGATCTGGGCGTAACCTTGACGCGGCAGACACTGGAGGACGGGAAAAACCAAGTGACCGTGAGCGGGAATGGCCCGGGCAGCCTATTTCATGCCTTGCTTGAGCAGGCGGACATGCCGGATCAAAACCTTGTTTCCGCCGCCACTTCTTTGCCTCCGGCCGCTGTTTCAATCCCTGCGGATTCGCAGATGGCTATTTCGCGGGGAGCGGAGGCGGCTCGTTTTGCGGGTTCGAGAACCGAAATGCGCTCCGCGATGGAGGATGCGGTCGAGAAATTGGCGGCATTTGCACGGGCAGAAACCGCATCGAATGCTATCGTGTTTGAATTTTCGCATCCGGATTTCCTCGCGCTGCGCCAGCCGGTTCGACAGACGGCGTCCTGGTGGGAGCTCCGCCGTGCCCCGGAAGAACTTCGACCGTTTTGGAATCTTGTCCCCACAGACCGTGAGCTTTTCATCGATTTTTCCGTTTTGGCAACCGAACAAGGACGCTCGGAACTCGCGGCGATCCTGGGGCAACTCGAGGAAATCGCTGTTGCGATCGAGGACGGCCGCAGCCTTCCTGACGATCAATTTTTCACTGCGATTATGTGGCAAACCGTTGCTGTTTCCCCCTCGATAATCGAAGGATCTCGCGTAAGCGGTTTGGCTGTGGTGCCCCGCACGGAATTAACAAGCAGAAGGACCTCCCTGCGGGCGAAAAGCGCCGCGGAGCTGCCGGCTCTTGCCAACCGCGAAAAAAGGCCCGCAGTGAATGTCGACGACCTTATCTGGACGCTGGGACATCTTGGACCGTTGGATCCGGATGCGCAGTGGAGAATCCAGAGCGCGATCGATGCTTTGAGGCATCCCGGGCGAAAATCAGCGAGCGAAGCGATCGAACTCCTGAACGCTGCCGTGAAGGCCTCGAGAAGTGCGGATGCTTCCCCCCATGTTGGGGAGCCAAAGGCCCCTGCCGAAAGTTACACAGCGATCGATGGGGTGCTAGCAAAGCTGACGCTCCTTGCGAGCGGGGCGTCCAGACCCGTCACCAACGAAACCGACCCAACCAAGGTCAATCTGGATGACATGGCTTATTTCCTCGGGCTTGCGGTTCCGGATGCAATTGGGGACCATGGTGCTCTTGCCATACGGAAGTTTGCGATGCAGAAAATCCACAGCTGGACCCCCGGGAAAACGATCGCTGCAGCAGAATATGTGGAAGTGATCCGGGCGTTGGAGGGATTGCTGGATACTTTGGCCGGCCTTCGTCAGGCCGGAAAACCCGTGCCTACGAATGCCGGCGGAACCATCGGAGGAATCCTCAACGATTTAGCGGCGCTTCAATTCGGGGAAAAGCAGCCCGTCAACAATCGCGCCGAGTCAGGCCTTGCCGCGGAACGCGCGGCTAGCTTGATCGGTACGCGGGATCAGGAGCGGGCGGAATTGAGGTCCGGATTCGAGGACCACTTCAAAGGATTTTTTCCTCTGTCTCTTGGAATTTCGACCGTGGCGTTTTTATCCTTCGTGGCCTACCGCACGTACCCGGATCGTTGGAACGGCGAGTTGCTTTGGAATCTGCTGATCACTTCACCCTGCTGGTTATTGAGTGTCGGAATGATCGCCGGAATCCTGGCAAGCGTTCTGGCGGGCGTGACCTCGCTTTTTTGGCCTGATCCTTTCCCCGAGGAAAAAGGTCCCGAGCTGATGGATGATTGGGAGAGAGCTTATAGGGATGGAATGGGGGATGGACCTTTCGAATATCGACCGGAGGATGAAGAACCTCCTGCGGCGCCCCGGCCGGAGTTGCGTGGTGTGGCGGAGCGGGCCGAAGCGCGAATTTCTAACGCAGTGACCTTTGATTTTACCAGGGAGATCAGCGAGCTTCGGAGGCAGTTCTCTGCGCTGGATCCCGCCATTGAGGGGATTTTGGATCGAGCGACCGCCATTCAACGAAAGGGTTATCCTTTGCAGGCGTTGAGAATCCTTCAGCCCATGGCGGATCTGCAGATGAGTCTTCCCGAGGATTTTATGGGCGTATTTGGGCCCTTGGTTCGCAGATTTGAAGATTACTTGTCTGTGACCGAGCTCGCCGAAATGCACCGGCAGGTCTCTATGCAACGTTTGAGCGCTCGCGCATTTGAGCAGCTTGCGGGTCACGAGAAGGGAAAGGAGTCTCCCGACGGCTCTTCGGCCGGCCGGACCGCTTTCAACGATTTGGAAAAGGCGGTGAATGGTTTTAAGACGAATTTTGGCGGGAGAGCGGCACGATTGCCGGCGGCGGTTGCCGCACGGGGAAGGGAATTCGTGACCTTGCTTGACCGGGCTGTTGGCTATGCTGCCCGCGGAAGGGGCTGGTATTTGGGGTCTCTTGATATTCTCGATGAGGTCATCGCGCAAAAAATCAAGGAAGGTGATAACGGTTTCTGGCAATGTCTTGGCACGGAAGAGCTCGATCTTCTCGAATCGGCCGTGATGCTCATGTCCCGCTCCGAAAAGCGGGAAAGAGACTATGGAAAAATCGCCGGACGGACCATCTTTAGTGTTGTTCTCTCGTCGCTTGCCGCTGCGGTCATCGGTTCCTTTTTTTATCCGCTAAGCATTAATCTCATTACTTTTTTGAGTTGGTTCGCCGGCACCGCCGTTCTTTCATGGACCGCTGTTGGCATTGTTGTTCTAGTGTTGAAACTGAGTGATGGGATCCGGGCCATCCCGGGGTTGGTCAAACAAACCGCGTTGAAGCTTTCTGTTTGGTCGAAAACATCGACGCAATTGAAGGCTTATCCGCTTGAGGACAGGGCCGTGATTTCTTCAGTGATTCGGGGCCTCATCCGTCCGGATCATTCCCTTGAACAACTCATTCGCGAGATTCCGCTGATTGCCAAAGCGGCAAAACAGCTGAACCATACGGGACATCCGGTCACTTTGGAGCATTGGGCGCGTGCGATTGAGATTCTTCGGGAGGGCAATGATTTTGAGCTCGTATGGCATCCGGCACAGACGCATCAGGGATGGTTTGTGGATCAAGTTGGTTATAATCTTGAAACTCAGGCCGCTTATTCAGTTTCGCGGAGCGGACCGATGTCAGAGGCTGACGCCCGTCGTGAAGAAGCCAGCAGCAACGGATGGGCCGGCGCCGTTTCTGACATCATCGTCGATCGCGAGGCATATCTCGAAGTCAAGCCGGCCACGCGCGCGGAAATTAGGGCAAATGGGCCTGCGACGCCGAACAACTGGCAAATGCCAACGGAGCGGTTTGGCGAAGGCAAGACGGTCATGGTGGCGGGTGGCGCCGGGTATATCGGCAGCATGACGTCCTGGATGTATCACCGGCTCGGATACAAGGTCGTCGTTTATGACAGCTTGACGACCGGGCACCGAGGCGCGCTACCCGAAGGAGTGACCTTTGTTGAAGGGGATATCTCCGACGGTGCCGCGCTTGAACGCGCGATGCGCGAGCATCAGGTGGACATTGTCACTCATTTTGCCGCCGATATTCAAGTCAATGAATCGGTCACGAACCCTTCGAAATATTATGAAAACAATCTGAAAAACACCGGGATTATCCTTGAGGCCATGCGCAAAGCCGGCGTCAGGAGCATTGTTTTTTCATCGTCCGCGGCCGTCTACGGCGATCCGGGCGAAAAGGTTCCGATCGGCGAAGGCGATGCCAAAAAACCAACCAGCCCGTACGGCTGGACCAAGCTCCTCATGGAGGGGTTGATTCAGGAGTATGTCGGCCGCCATGGATTCAATGCGGTGGCTCTCCGCTATTTCAACGCGGCCGGCGCTTTTGTCAATATGCTCGATGGGCAAGGCGAGGCTTTCGGGGAGTCTTTCGGAACCGACCGCGGCTACGACCGCGCAAGGCCTTCGCACATCATCCCAATTTTTGCCGGGAAAATGCTTAAGGGTGAAGACATTACCATTTTTGGAGAGGACTACAAGACGCCGGACGGCACAGCGCTCCGGGATTATATCCATATTTTTGATCTGTCCATCGCGCATGCTTTGGCGGCCAAGAGGCTCCAGGAAACTTCACGGCCCGGGGCCGGCCAAGCGGGGGCCTATCTCGCGGTCAATCTCGGGACAGGCGTCAAAGTTTCGAATCTCGAAATCGCCCAAAAAGTGGCGGTGGCCGTCTCGCAGGCGACGGGCCGGCCTTATGATCAGGCAAAGATCGGCAAGGGACCGCGCCGTGCGGGCGACCCCCAGACCCTGATGGCATCGACCGGCCTCGCGGAAAAAGAGCTGGGCTTCAAACCCCAGATCGGCATCGATGAGATCATTGCCACGGATGTGAAGTGGCGTGTGACTCATCCCGAAGGCTATGCGGAGCCAACGGCTCCGGAGAAGAATGAACCCGGCCCGCGTGTCCGCATTCGCTCGATCCTCGATTGGCTCGATACGGTTTCGGGCCAGGGAGAATCCACCACGATCATCGGCCCGGAGTTTGCACATCGGCTGCTTGAGCAGATCCGCAGGGATGAGATTGCCAAGTACCGGGAAATCAAGAAGGACGTTTTTAAAGAGGCCTCTGAAGATCGAATTCTCAGTTGGATCCGGGATCATGATAAAGATTTGTCGGACGCTCTTGCCGATCTTGATGCCGTCCTTGCAAAATTGAAAGCCCCGCTGGCAACGGCTTACGGGAGACACTACGACTTATTTAACAGGATCGATGCCCTGATGGGCCGTATGGAGCGGCTTGAGGCGAGCCCTCATTATGCCGCCGCGATTCGGGCCGCCTTCCTGAATAAAGAGTTTCTCAAAACGCAACTCAAAAAAGCGCGGGCGGTTTTGGATACCCGCAACCATGTGATGGAAAGTTATCAGGCCGGGGAGATCGGGTGGCTGGAGAGGAATCTCGAAAGCGGCAACTTTCTCGCACAAACTCTAAAAGATAACGTCAAAGCTTTGACGAATGCGGTCACAAAACTCGAGGCGGAAGCGGCCGTGCGGCGCGCAGCGACCTCGGTCCCGCGTTTTGGGTGGAACAAAGTCATCGCACTTGCGGCGGGCATCTGGACGTTTGTGTTTCCCGGCGCAGCCGAGCTGAAAAAGCAGACGGCCACTTCCCCGGCAGTCGAGAGGGAAGCGCTCTTGCAAAAATTGAGGCGTCAAATTCAGGTAGATTCGACCGCGCTTGACGATGTGTTGTCCGCCATCCCTGGTCCTGACACCCGAGATGCCATTTTGAAGGCGGTTTATGATTTTGCCGGGCCTCAGCCTTCCGCGGAGCAATTAAATCAGGTGGCTGACTGGATTTCGGGCATTGATTTTAAATTCAGACGCCTGCCTGAGGACGCGAGCTCATTTTTGAAGGCCGGCGAGGCCTCAGACCGCTGGCTTCGGGCCCTGGAACTGATGTCTGGCTTCGGCAATTTTCGGGCGATTTGGGAGCAGGAGACAGCGCATGCGGGCGTCTCTGGCGAGTGGTTTGGCTCGTATGATGCTTCGCAGCCCAAAAGGTGGCATCGGGTGCACTTGATCCCTGCGGATGTCGATGGTTCCGTCTTCAAGAATCCTCTGTATCGAGGGTTTCGCGGAGACATCGAGAAATTCGTGGATGCCCCTGCGGGCCTTTTGCTTTTACCTCCCTCGAAGCCATTGCGGCGTCAAGCGTCGACACGCCGTGTGACCAGGGCGGAAGCAGGCTCTGAACGCACGGAAATGCGCTCGATGCAGTCCGCATCGAGCACTTCTCGTGTTTCGGACCTTGCGGGTCCGAGAACCGAGATGCGCGGTTTATGGGACGCCATCCGCTCGAGCGGCGTTGTCCGCCATGCCCTCAATGATTACCGGCTGGTTGAAATTCGCGATGCGGCCAGCCCAAAGAGTTCCTGGCGCCTGGTGTCGTCTCGGACAACGATCAAGCCGGCCGCGGGACAGACGATTTCCGAACACGGATGGGTTGCGGCCAAAGAGGCTGTCCGAAGGCTTGAAGTTCAAGCTGAGATCGAGAGAGGTATGAATTATTTTGATTTTGTTGACGAGAAATTGCAGCCGCAAATGCGTAGTCTGGCGGCGGCCGTCCTCCGCGGCGATTCCTGGGATATGATGCGGGTCGAGCGTGATTTGTGGGGCTGGACCTATTTGCGGCGGGACAAGGAAGTGGAAAGGATTCTTCTGTTGGCGGAGGCCCATCGCAATCACCGCGACGATCTGACGAGCCGTCTGGTTCGGTGGGACAAGGATGAGACCCCTGAAGGTTTGGTGCAGGAACTGGGGGTTTACCAAAGCAATTTTCAATATCTTCTGTGGGATACCCTGGTCCGGATGGGCGGGAAAGCGATTCCTGCAGTTTGGGCTGAAATTCAACGGTTACAGCCGGAGTTGATCCGTCGAAAGTTATCGCCTAGCGGCCGCGATGATGACGGGGTGCCGGTGGATGAGGCAATGGAAGACAGGATGGATGCACAACTTCGTTTCCTGGTTCTGGTCGATTTGTTGAGCGCGATGGGTGATTCATCGGTTTTGCTTGCCATGATCAGTGCGCTGCAATTCAGGGATACGGATACGGAATACAGCCATCTTGAGCCGACTGATATTGCGCGCTATTTGGTCCGTTTCGGAGCCATTGCATTCGAACGGGTTGAACAAGCCGTCACCTCCGGAGAAAGTGACATGTTCGGGACTTTGCTGGTGTCCGTGTGGCAACAGATGAAGTTAATGCAGCCGGGAGCGCCGACACTCGCACAGGGGACCCTGAAAGCCGTTCAACTGACTCCTGAAGAGTTGAGCCGGCAATTGAAACCGGGCGATACCTATAGTGGCTATCTCAATATCGAAGACAATCCGTTGCCCCAGCCCATTGTGGTTCGCCGGCTGACCGCGAAAAGCTACTTGATCCTCCGTGAAGTGAGAACAGCTCCCGGGGAAAAGGAAACGCACATGGCGGTCTCTTTTGAGGAGATGCCTGTGGATGGCGGCGCCTACGTGAAAACGGGCGACCGTTCAGTCATGAATGCCTCGAACGATGCACAATTTTTCAAGATGGCCGGAGCCGTCATGGAGGCGATGGGACGCGTTGTGACGCCGGCCCTTTTGACTGAGGATGGGAATCCCATGCTACGGCCCTTGGAGGCCGCACAGCTTATTCAAGAAGGAAGGGAATGGTGGAATGCAAGGTTGGAGGCGTCCGAACGCTTAGAAATGCGGATCGATGATGCCGCAAGAAAGACTCGCACGCCACTTCAGCTGGACCGACAGTTGAAGCCCGGACAAACCTTCAGCGGATTTCTCGAAGTCGAAAAAGAGCAGCGCCCCTGGCCGGCTGTCGTGCATCGTGTTGCAAAGGATATCTATCTTGTCGTCAGGGAAGAAAGGGATGCGAAGGGCGCACGAGAGACGCGCATCGGCGTCTCGATGGGTCAGGTCTTGATTGAAGCTTCCGTTGAAATCATTGCCGACCTGGATTTGCTGGAAAATGCCGGCAGCGAGGCGCAATTTTTCCAAGCGGCCTCCGCGGTGATCGAGGGGATGGCAATGGCTATTTTGGAAGCGAACCCTCTGCGGAATCCTTACGCGAACATATTGCTCAGAGGCGATGAAGGCGTGAGAATCAAAGATTTGGGCGTGGATTTGTGGAGGATCGCCTTGTCGCAGCCCGCCCGTCCCGAACTTCGGACAGGCGACACGGATCCTGTCCTTGCCGCGGCGGAGACTGCGGAGTTTTTCGGGTTCTCCGAACGGCATCATGTGCCGCAACATTTTTCGATTAGGCTGGACGGAAAGCGCTATTCCTTTTTGCTGGAGGTCCTGGACGAAGGGCCGGGGGTTTCGGAATTTATTTATAGTGGCCGCGAAGATAAATTGTCGTGGACAGGGCCTCTGAAAGTGACGGTGAATCCTGCGGATCACGCCTTTGTCTCGGCGACCCATGAACAGCAGATGTCGGCGCCTATCTTTGACCGGATCGAAGCTGTTTTGAATTCCGCAGCGTTTCGGGAGCGGTGGAATGCTTATGAGCATTCGCAGGCGGCCCTCGAAACCGAACCCGAAAAGCCAAGGGCGGAGATGCGTGCGGCAAAAACGCTTCCCTTCGGGCTCGGCAGGACGCTGACGATGGAGGAGAGAGCAGCGGCCGTGATTGAAGTGCATTCGGGGGGGGAAGGCCCCGGCGTAAACGCTTTTGTCGCTGCGGTCACTGCAGCGCGCGAGGCGGCAGGGAAGAAGACTTACGGTGTCAAGAACGGCATCAAAGGTCTCCTGGGCGGTGGCCCGCTCGAAGAGAACTTGGTGTACCTTGACGAGGGTATGCGGAAAAAAATCCGGCTTCGGGGCGGAAGCGCCCTCGGGACTTCGCGGGTCAGCCTGAAGACGCCCGATCTTTCCAGGGACATTAGGACAATTCTTGCTGAAAATAATACCGATGCCGTGAATGTCGAAAAGGTATTCAAGTGGGCCAAGAGCAAACTTTTGACGGTCCTCACGGACAAAGCCAAGGTGCTCGGCCACATCCGGGGATTCGAAGGCATCCGCGCGATCGGAGGCGGCGATCATTCTGAAGTGTGGGCGCTTTTGGCTGAGGAGGGCGATAAGCCCAGGGACGAACGCTTTAAGGCATTCGGTGAATTGCTGGTGTATCTGGACGCGACGGGCAAAACGGAGTTGGCGGCTCAGCTTCGCGGAGCCATCGAAGCTTTGAACAATCTCTACGACGACTCCGAGGTCCGCAAGCCGCTCCATCACACGATTGTGATCTACAAAACGATCGACGGGGATACGGTGGGCCAGGCCGAGGGATTCGATTCAGCGGTCCTTACGGCCCTGAGAACGATTTACTGGCATATCCAATCCGCGCTGGATATGGACAAGCAGCCCGCAGTGGTCCTCGGCATCATGGGACGCGACGTCATGCGGCTTGCTTTTGAGGCGGCGAGGCATCACCCGAGAATCCTTCAAAAACTCAGGGACACTTCCGTGGTCGATCAGTTCAGGGCTTATGTGGAGCGGATCGATGGGCTGGATGCTCTTAACCCTGATCTTCCCGAACTCAAAAGCGTCCTTGAGGAACTCGAATACCAAAAAGGGCTCGATTTGGCGCTGGCTGATCAGATCGAGGAATTTGCACCCTATGTCCTTACGATCGGCCAAGCGGACGCGGATTTTTATTTGCCTCTCCAAGGCGTCTTAAACAGAGTTGAGCAAGTCTGGAGCGAACAAGGCTTTTTTGCTCTTATTGTCTCAGAGGGATTCAGCATCAACGAGAATGATCCGGTGCTGCGCGATTTGATCGATCCTCAAAGTGAGAACTACGACACCGCGATTGCAACGCTCTGGTGGCAAATGCGGGAAAGCGCCAAAGATCTCGATGCGCATGGAAATCCAAAGCTCTCCGGCGTCGAGCAGTTGGTCCGGGCGATTATCCTTGCGAAGCTTGGGCCAAAGCTCGGAAAATCCATTCGGGACGCCGAGAAAATTGGTTACGAAACCCGGGGCGGTGCTGTTTCGAAGCTCGACCTGATGCTCGGCGAGTTGCTGGGCGCTGCGGCCGAGAAATTTGCGGCGCAGGGGCAGTACGGGGTGTTGAGTATTCCGGATCATTCAGCGCCGATTCCCGCAAACCTTCGGCTCGAAAGCTTTCAGAATCTCTTGTCACGGCGCCGGCAGACAGCGACTAAATTTAATAACGTCCGCAATCCGGATCTTTACGCCGGAGAAACTTTTGGGGGACAGCCCATTACCAAGGATAACATCGACGCATTTCTCGAATCCGAGGGCGTGATTCTTCGTGATCCGGGGCCTTATGTTCCAAGGGGGCAAGCGGGCGTACGTCCGGAGATGCGGCGAAGCTCGATGCCCGCTCTGCGGGACCGTGTCCGGGCTTCCGAAGCTTGGGCGGTCCGAGTCCTTCCGCCTGAAGTCGTTCGGTTTCTGGAACGGGTTTGGAGCTCGGGCGGTGGCGTGGGCATCCGGATGCAGACGGAGGTGGAATCCTTGCTTGGAGTCCGGCTAGCTTTTGCCGCCGAACAGGCTGTGCGGTTGCCGGCCAATGCCCGGCAAATCCGGTTATCGCAAACCGTTCCCGTCCTCGAAGGTGGCCAGGCCATCCTTGCCGGCGAATGGCCGGCGGCTTATCAACAGGATTTGCAGGCCTTCTATAATCTACAGCACCGCCTCCGGGAAAACCGGAAATCAGCCCGGGACAAACGGCCGGTGATGGCGTTTGTGGCGGACCGTGATATTTTTGTTGCTGGGTTGGAAGAGGCAGTCGCAAATCTGAAAGACAGATCGCTCGACGCCGCCGAGATTGAGGAGCTTCGCGAGCTTTGGAGCGGTTCGGGGGCACCCGGGGAAGTCCGGCTCGAAGATCTCATTACGTTCGTCCATCCTTCAGAATTGAAGGCTTATGCGGCGGGACGCGGCGCGGCCGTTCTTCATTCAGACGACTCAGAAGCGGTCGAGGGAGTGAATCTTGTGATCAAACCCGAAAAGCTCAAAAGGGAAGTGGGCGATGGCCGGATGGTTACGGCCTTGCTTTCCCATCTTCCGTTCAGCTCGGTTTCTGCCTCGGTGGCGGCTCGCGGCGAAGAGCCTCTTGCGGCGGCCGACAAACTTCGCAAGGGCCCCTTTGAAGCGCTTTCGCTCACGGTGAACGGGCGGATGATCGAACTCACCGGCGGTTGGAACACCTACCTTCAGAACGTCCTCGAATCCCACCAGGTCATCGCTCAAGCTGCGTAACGTAACCACGCACGAGGCGAACGGCCTACCTACTTTTCCCGGCCGGAAAAGTACCAGCGCATAAATAGTTGATGTTCGCATTAAAACAATTTATAAATATAATGCTATAACTTTAAATAGCTATTAAAAACAATAAGTAAAAATTGCAAGCCTAATAATTTCAATGAGTTGCGTTGATTTTATTTGCCTCATCACTTGAAATTCAGAAAGACCCATGCTACACTTCAGTTGAACCTTAAAGAACTTTAATTATTTTTTCTGGTTCATAAGGGAAGCTCAAAATCCACTGATTCGAGGGCACATATGATTAAAACAAATCATCGCGTCGTAGCCATTTTCACCTTTCTCTTCTTTGTTGTTTCTCAAGTCGCGGGACCCGTTGGCCAAGTGCACGCCCAAAGTGTGTCCAGCGAAGTCCGGACCGCGCCAGAATTCCAGCTCAACGTGCCTTCGGATCTCGGGACCATCGAATCGATTCTCGCAGGTCATGGACCGGCCCTCATCCATATCCAGACCGCGCACGGGAATTACGAGGCCCAGAAGAAAATTCAGGGGATCCTTCACTACCTCAAGGACCAGTACGACGTGAAAACGCTTTTCATCGAAGGAAGCTCCTTTCAGCTGGATCCCGAGATGCTGCGCTTTTTCCCCGATTACATGGACAAGACCATGGAAGTCAACGACGCGCTGACGAAAGAAGCCATCGTGAAGGGGCCGGAGCTGTTTTTGCTCGAAGAACCCGAGGCCAAGGCCTATGGCATCGAGGATGTCGGCGCGTATCGCGCGAACCTCGAGGCCTTCCGTGCAGTTTTGACTCAGAAGGAACAGACCGAAAATTTTATCTCCAACATGGATTTGCAGATCGAGCGGCTCACGAGTCCTTTTCTTTCCAAAGACCTCAGGGCTTTTTTGAAAAGGCTCGAGGCCTACGAGCTCAATCAGCTTCCGCTGGATGCCTGGCTGGCCGAACTCAAATCGTCCGCGGCCAAGGTCCTCGAAACCGACCTTTCGAGCCCGTCCTGGCAAATCGAGTGGCCGATGCTCGTTCGTGTTTTTACCTTGCGCGCCCTCGAGTCAAAGCTCGACATGCCATCCTATAATAAGGAAAAAGAGGCTTTCTTAAAAGCGATCAAAGCGAAGGCCGGCGATGCTTATGAGCGCATCGAGGCCCTTCTCAAAACCCCGCTTTCTCAGCACCGCCTTCCGGACCCCGAGACCTCGCTTTTGTTCGAACGGCTCGTGAGTGCCCTGCCGCAGGATTTCAAGTATGCCGATTATCCGCAGACGACCTCTTTCATCGCTCATCTGATTCTGCAAAGCGAACTCAAAAGCGATCTTCTGGTCGAAGAAATCGAACGGTTGACCGATCGGATCCAAAACGCCCTTGTGACGACGGAGGAGGAGAAAAAGATCCTCGGAATGCTCAAGGACCATCGCCTCATGAAGAAATTGTTCGCGCTGGAACTGACGCCGCGCGAATACGGCCTCATCGAAGGGGTTCGCGAGCGGATGCTTCCCTCGACCATGACAGCCGGTTTTTCGGCGCTGAACGGCGCCAAGCGTGTCCGGGACGTGGAATTCGCGAACATCGATCAAGTGGATGCTCTTTTCAATAAGGCTCTAGAATTCTACGCGGGCACGAAGAAGCGCGATGAAGCCATGTTGAGCAACATCGCGAGCCGCATGCGCGAGCTCGGCGACAAGAAAGTTGTGGTCGTGACCGGCGGTTTCCACGCCGATCCCTTCCGGCAGTATTTCAGCTCCAAAGACTATAGCTATGCTCTCATTACGCCCAAAATTACCGAGGCCTCCGGCAAAGACGCCTATTTAAAGGTCATGCTCGGTAAGTTGCCTATTTTCCCTGCGACGATCGAAAGCGTTTCAAATGCCGCATCCCTTCGTGATCGGGGAACGATGGACGATTCGAATGCCGTCCTGCAGTCTACGGTTGCTGAATTAACCCAGGTTGCCGGCGAGATGGCTGCTTTTCCCGAACTCCCTCTGGCGAATAGCTTCAGCAATTCCGCGGTGGCTCGGGATTGGGGAGCGACGGCGACTGCATCGCGCAATGACATAACGGTTTCAGGCACGTATGGCGGTGCTTTGGCCGGATTGCTCAACGAGCTTGGTGTCCCATCCTCGGACCTGGTTTTTCCCGTGGTTCCGGGGTCTAAGGTCGTGACGCAAAGGACCGTGAATCGCGTGGCCGGCGTCCGGTTAGGGGCACCTGTTGCCAATAGAATGCTTGGACGTCAGTGGACCCCTCCGCCCGACGAACCAAAAGTCCTTCCCGCTGCGGCCCAGGTGCCGGTCGGTGTCCAGGACGAAACCACCGTTCCGACCCGCGTTGAGATGCGAAATGTATTTACTTTTGATCAGATCACCGAAGTCCAAGGGCTGACGTCCATTTTGGACGGAATCATCCGGGGAGAGTTGGCAAGTTCCAAAAGCGTCACCGTCAAGTATTTCGGCGGTTCCGAAGGCGATGAACCCATGATCACACCGTCCGTGCTGGATGAGGCCGCTGTGCGAGAGGTGCGCGCCGTTTCCGGTGCGCCCAGCCTGAACGAAATTGCAGATTCTATTCTTTTCTGGATTAATCAGATTCCGGGCCTGGCGCGTCCGCAAATCGATTTTGAAGTGAAGACGAACGGCGACGCCATCGAAATCCGCCAGGTTCTTGCCGGTGAACGGACTGAACGGGCAGAAATGCGGGTTGATTATTTCCTTCAGAGCGTTACCGGCCAGGAAAAAACGAATGCGGAACTGATGGACAAGGTCAACCCCGGGCTCGAAGCCGTCATGAGCGCCGTCGAAGCAGGAGTGCGAGCCTACCTGCAGGCGGAAACCGATAAAAAAGTTTACGAGAAGTTTCCCGAAAAATCGCTTGCATCCACTTTGGCCAGTGTCAGGGAGTGGCTCACGAGTCCCGCCGTGAGTGTCTACACCAAGAGAGGTATTTTGAAAGCGGTCGCGAAGGCGCGGTGGATGGACATCAATTCGCTCCACTCCGGCAAGGTCAAATTTGGCACGGCGGGTGTGCGCGCGGTGGCTGCTGCGGGTCTTGAGGATTTGGAGGCGTTCCAGGAGGAGGGCTTTCATGCAGAGACCTTGCAGGGTCCGGGATCAATCAACCCGGTCACGATTGCCTTGGTGACGACCGGCGTGGCCCGTTACTACCGCTCGATCGGAAGAACGAAGGTCTCGATTACCTACGACAGCCGTGTTTACGGGCAGGCTCTGGCAGATTATGTCGCGGACATCTTCCTGAGGGAAGGATTAACCGTTCATTTGTTTGACGAATCCGCCCCCATGCCGGAAATGGCTTTTTCGGTTGCGGGACTCAAGCTGGACCTCGGTATTTTGATCAGCGCTTCCCACAATCCCGCGGAGTACCAGGGGTATAAGGTGAGTAACGGAGTCGGCGCTCAATTGGATCCGGCTTCGCGCGATGGCGTGATGGATTTTATTTACGGGAATTCTGCGAAAAATATCCCCGCGGTGACGTTGGACGATGTTGCCGCCATTATTGCGGCGGCTGCGGCCGTTGGAGATCCTCTCGGGATTTACAGTCTTCCGCCCCGGTCACTCGGTCCTCTTGTCCGTCAGACCATGAGCAATCTGCCTAAAGACAGGCTTGTGATTTTAGGAGATCAGGATATCGAAGCGGATGCCGACGGCTACCGGCACATTGACATCCACAACCGGCACGCACGGCAGGTTGTCAGCCATCAGCGTCGGCCCCAAATGGTTGCCGAGTGGGGGCCACGTTTGCGCCGTCTTCATACGGCGCAATATGGTAACTCCGCCAAGGCCGATGAGCGCGTCATGGCTTTGATGGGGATCAAGGGAACAGCGCGTGTCAGGGAATTTGATTTCTTTGATCAGAAATTCGGCGGGCGCCGTTCGGCTTTGTTCCCCCTCTTCACTTACAGAACGGTTGATGGCAGACCGGACAGGATTCTTCCGGACCCGGGCAATTCGACCGGGCTTGCGTTGGCCTGGGAAATGGTGCTGCAGGAATATCTGAAGCAGGTGCGCGCCGATCTCGAGGCGCAGGGACGGCCCGGGATTTCGGACGCTGAAGTCATGCTCGAGGCTTTCAAAGGCCTCGACGTGTATGACGCCAACGATCCGGACTCTGACCGCTTCGGCGCTTTGACGACGGTCTCTGAAGAGGAAATGCCGGAAGGTCTCGACGAATTGAAGCCTATTTATACGAAGACATTGCCCAAAGACCTGCCGGGAATGAATCGGGCGGACAAGGCGAGAATCGCCCAGCTTATCTGTCTCATCGTTCCCAAGGAACTCAGAGGCCAGATGGGTTTTGCGGCTTTGCGACTGCGTTCGGCCAATGAGATATGGAGTCTCATCGTCAAGTATTCGGTGGACGCGTTTATCGAGATGCAGGAGCAGGGGAGGCTTCCCAAGGGGGCGAAGTTTACGATTATCCGGACCCACGTGACGACCCGTGCGGTTGATGCGATTGCGGCGTATGCTCGCAAGCGGGGTCTTGACGTCGAAATTCGCGAACCCTTCGTCGGATATTCCCTGATTGCCGAATTGATCCAACTCGGGTGGGAAAAGGGCGAGATCAACCTGGCCGGTATCGAAGAGAGCGGCGGCTACAGCGAAGGCGGAGCTCCGCCCATTTTTTACGCTTTGGGACATCTCTTCCAGAAACACGCGGGACTCGATCTGACGCTTCAGGCGAACGGCGCGCTCGTTTCTTCCGTGGCTGATCCTCTGCTGGCTTTAGATGAGGAGACCTACGACGGGCAGCCCGCCATGCGCGGAAATCTTCCAAAATCTTATTACGGCTACAATCCCGAGGAGATCCGGTCGACCTTGGAGTATTTGGTCGCGAACGGTTTGCTGGTCAAAGAAACGATGCCGGAAGGGGTGCGTTATTCGCTGGCGGAGGCTTATCAGCAGCTCCGGACCGGTGAACACGATGAGTTTTGGAAGCCGTTGAGGTTGCTTGCGCTGGATGCCCCGGGAGAGCGTTTGGGCAAGCGAGGTCATACTTTGGAAAAAGACGGCATGCTCGCGACGGCCATGCTGGATGAAGTGGCGACCTATGCGAAGAGCCAAGGCAAAACGCTTGCGCAGATGTTCCGGGATGAACTCGATTTGAATCCGGAAATCGGGCATTTTGCGTCCACGAACCAGCCGCTGCAATTCGAGCCGACAGGGCCGGGAACGCAGCAGAAGATCGGGGTGATCAAGAACCTCCTTGCGCTTGCCCGAGCGGTTCAGGCCGGTCAGCAGATCATGATCGACAACAAGCCTGTCCAAAAAGTTCAGATCTATATTCCTGCGGCACAGAAATACGTCGATGCCGAAAATTTCCCTGTGGCAGCTTACGAAGATTTGCTTGCGCTCTTGAGCGACGGTAATTTGAGAGACGACAAACAGCTGCTTAAGAGCTTTTTCCCCGAGGAAGGGGTTCGCTTTGTCATCGAAGGCGGTTTCGAAGCGACCGACAGGCCTTCCGGGACGGAGCCGAAGCTTCGGTTTTACGTGGACGGTGTTGTTACGGAGCTCACGCTCCGCGATTATGTCCAAAAAATCCTTGATGCCGACCTTGCCGTGATGGAAGTGGCTTTTTCCGGAATGGCTTTGGCCCAACAACCTGTGGGAGCTCGTCCCGAAGCGCGGGCATGGGCTGAAGATCCTGCATTGACGGCGATCCTGGCGCAGTCGCTGCCGGGAGGAATGGCGAGCACGCTGGAAAAATTCCGGAATGATCTCGCGGCTCTGAATCTTCCGCTCGTCAAAGGAGACTTGCAGACTTTGTTGCGGCAGCTTAGAGCAACCACGATGCCGGCAGTTCAGCCTCTTGTGGCTTCTGCCACAAACAAGGCCCAAGCGGCTTTGGAAGCCGTTTTGCTGGAGGAGTTGAGTCGAAGCGTTGACGCGGTGACATGGAGCAATGATCTCGACGCGCTTGCGGTGATGGCGCCTGACGACGTCATCAACGTGACGATCGCGATTAATCGGGGAATCTCCATGAGGATTCCCGTGCCTCTTGCCGTATGGAATGAGCCGGGGCTGACGGAGTCTCTTTATCGCTATCTCGCGACGCGAGCCTATGCGCTGAGCATTGACCTTGGGACCGATCGGATTGCGTTTGGAACGGACCGGCCGGAGGTGTCGCTCGACATCGCCCGGCTTAAAAACCTTCTCACGAACGCGAATGCCCTTGGGAATGTTCGTGAATCGCTAGGGGAAATTAAGCACCCGCCTTACACGGTGGCGAATTATGCGAATGCCGGAAAGCCGGTGGCTTTTCTGCCGGCGGACATGATGAGCACGATGCCGAAAATGAAGCCGTACGCTGCGGCCAAGGCGCCTCAATTCGACTGGAACGCCGAAGGGATTTATCTGGGCGTGGATGTCGGAGGCTCATCTATGCGATTTCTGGTGATGGCCGACGGCGAAAAGCTGGAACTGCCGGAAGATCTGCGAGTGATGCCTACGATTTCCGAGGAGGACAGGAACGGAACGGATTTTGTCGCGCGCTTCAGGGCGCAGGTCGGGAAGATACAGGCTTTTGTGGGCCAGCGGATGAGCGGCAGGAAAATCGCAGGGGTTGCCGTGGATATCCCCGGCGCGATCGATTTCGAAGCGAACCGGGTGGCGACTCTTGGCCAAATCACGGCAAAGAAAAATTGGGGACAAGCGGAAATTAATCAAATCGGCGAGTTGGCGACGCAGGTCGCGTCGGAACTCGGCGTTCCAGACAGCCATGTCTTGGTCCGCAACGACATGGACGGGATCGGCAACGGGATCGTTGCCTTTCTCGCGGATGTGATGGGTCCGGATTTTCTGAGGGTGACGGAAGGAAACTTCGGCCTGGATTACCATGGGAACGGCCACGGAAACCAGAACTTTATCGAGGGTGTTCTTTCGCCTTCTCCGACCGAAATCGGCCATGTATTCCACACGTTCGGAAAACCGGGCGATAATGTTTATGACACGGAAGCCTATACGAGCATTCCGTCATTGATCCAGTATGCCAGGGAACTGGGTTTCCCGGGGCTTGAAGGCAACACCGGCCAATTGAAGCCGATTGGCGATGCGGCGGTCAATGCCGGTCATGAACAGCATGCGATTGCGATCAAGGTGTTTGAGCGGTTTGCCTATCACTATGCGCGCAATTTGATTCTCCAGTATGACATGGCCCAGCGCGTTCAAGGTGTGAAACTGAACGGAAGCGACGTTTTGTTGGGCGGGGGAATTACGCGGGGCGGAACGGGAGAAGTCATCCGGGATCTGACTCTGGCCGAACTCAAAAAACTCGGCTATGAAAACAGAATCAGGTTCTATCTGCTCAATGACGATGCGCTCGAAGAGACGATGGCCAGATACGGCATGATTTATGACGACCTCGGCGCTTTCGGGTCCGCAGCGCTCATTCAGCAGCATATCCGGGCGCTTGGAACCGAGATGACGGCGGTTGATTTTGCAGACGATGCCCCGAATGCCGGGAGCCTTACGGCCGACTTTGCGCCGCAAGAGGTGGACGAAACCGAGCCGCCTGCGGGACGTCCGGAAACAAGAGCAACGTATACGCTGGCGACGATCGCGACGGTGCTTGACCGTCAAAGTCTCTCTGAGCAGCAGGACCGGGCCCTTCAGATGCTTTTCGACCTCGACCAGGGGCATTTGTTCAACGATTGGGCGCCGGTCGGGCAAATGGATGCTGAGAAAAAGGCATTTTTGGATGACGTGGTCTTGCGGGACAGCCAATATCCCGGGGGATTGCGCGCTTATCACCACAATGCGGTCCAAGGAATTGCCGCGAAGAAAGCCGGCGTGAATGAATTCGCAGGGCTTGAACCGCGTGTGCCTCAAAATCTTGTCGACCTCACGCAAGATATGGCCCAATTTAGAGCTTTACAAACAGAAGGCATGTCTTTGATGGGAAAAACGGCCGTTGCGGCGCCTCTTGGCGGCCAGGGGCAGAGGCTCGGTTATCCCGGAATTAAGGTCGGGATTCCCTTTAGCCTCACGGCCGATGAGATGACCTATCTGCAGTGGTTTATCGATTGGCAAATGGCGCTGAGCGGGCGTGCGTCAGGTCGGCCGCATTATACGATGATGCTTTCGGATCAAACGAAGTCTGATACGGAGGCATTGCTTGCGGCCAATCGGAATTTCGGTCTGACGTCTGACGAATTGGATAAGCCGGTACAGGGTGCTGTGCCGTCGGTGGTGGATACGCAAGGACATTTTACGACGGTTGCGGGCAACCCGTACCTTCTCCTGACACAGCCCCACGGTCACGGGGATATCCACATGCTGATTCACATGCATCAAATTGTCAAACGGCTGCTGAGTCAAAATCAGGAGTACATCGTATTTCATCAGGACACAAACGGCCAAACTTTCAACGCGGTTCCCGCAGTTGTTCAGGTTTCGAAGAACACGGGAATGGCGATGAACTTGGTTGCGGTCCCGCGCGAAGCGGGCGAAGCCACGGGAGCCGTGGTGGATTTGTATGAAACGGCCACGGGGCAACGGCGGAGCACCCAAAATGTGGAATATGACAAGTTGGGGCCGCTTTTGAGGGATACGGTTAATCCCCAGGGAGACGTTCCTGATCCCCAGACAGGACTCTCGCCATTTCCGGGCAATATCAATGTTTATGTTCTGCATCTTCCTGATTACGCCGAAGTTCTGGAGGCGACCAACGGACTGATCGAGGAATTCATCAATCCCAAGGCAAGGCCGGACGGGACTTTCAAGCCGACCCGCCTCGAAACGCTGATGCAGGAAATTGCCATTAGCTTCTCGAAGCTCGGTAAAAAAGTCGGAACAACGGTTTTGGATAAGCGTCTCGTTTTTTCACCCGTTAAAAATGATCCGCTCAGCGGGGCTCTGCTTGTTCCGAAAGGAATTTATCCGGACACGATGGCGACGGCGGAAGCGGACCTGCACCAAACGGGCAGACGCATTCTTGATATGGCCGGGATGAAGGTGAATGTGCCCGGCGTGGAACGCAGGATGCCGCTGCATTTCGTTGAAACAAAAAACGATAAAGGCGAAGTTGCGAGCCGTGTCCTGGCCAACCCTGAAACGGTTCAACTCGGGGCGAATCAGGAGCTCAAAACGATCGATCTTCCTTTCAACTCAGGGGCCATGGTTGTCCTGCAGCCCAGTTTTGCGACTACGATCGATGAAGCGGTCTCGAAAATTAGAGGGGGAAGCATCACCGATAAGTCATCCCTGGTCGTTGAAGGGGAGGGTGTTGCGCTCATTGAAAATCTCAACCTGGACGGCGCGCTTGTCATTCGTGCGCCGAAGGGAGTGAACCTGACGGTTCGTAATTTGACTGTTTTGAATGCCGGTTGGGAATTTGTCGATCTGACTCCCGCGGAAATGGTGGATAAAGCGACACCTCCCTATCTTTCCATGCGCGGCTACAAGCTCGTCAAACACGATGCGGGGATGATTCTCGACTTGACTGGATTCGAACCGGGCAATTATACCGTCGGAGCTGACGGCCAGATTGTCCGATCAGAGCAGCGCAACGGGGCGAACACTTATGATCACAATCAGATTCAGGCGGCGGTGGCAAAAGCAGGCGGGACGCTCAAGCTTTCTGATTTTCTGATTGCCCATGGCGCTCACGTGCCCAACGGTGTGCTTCACTATACGGTGACGATCGAGCCCACTGCGAACGCGGCTCAAGAGGAGGGGCTTTTCCCGCTTACCATCGACACTCAGGCGGATGACATTGCCTCCTTTGACCAGTTTGATACGGTTTTTACCGATTGGCTGGGGATGTTGCCCAATTTGGATAATCGTATCGGCAGGATCACCATTCAGTACGATAACGGCGAACGCACGGAACAGCGCAATGGGGCGAACACTTACGATCACAATCAGATTCAGGCGGCGATTACGCGAGCCGGCGGGACGCTCAAGCTTTCCGATTTTCTGATTGCGCATGGCGCTCACGTGCCTAACGGCGTGCTGCACTATACGGTGACGGTCGAGCCTACTGCGAGTGCGGCTAGGGATGAGGGGCTTTACGCGCTTACCATCGATACTCAGACCGATAACATCACGTCATTCGACCAGTTTGATACGGTTTTTACCGATTGGCTGGGGATGTTGCCCAATTTGGATAATCGTATCGGCAGGATCACCATTCAGTACGATAACGGCGAACGCACGGAACAGCGCAATGGCGCGAGG